>Ga0265300_10000109_pt1 | contig 91480 bp, 132 predicted proteins | sample AusTroGonzalo_MG_FD_193482 | JGI IMG/M metagenome (GOLD analysis project Ga0265300, IMG submission 193482) | Bovine rumen microbial communities from tropical cattle in Woodstock, Queensland, Australia - Gonzalo_03 | ecosystem: Host-associated > Mammals > Digestive system > Stomach > Rumen ... | reverse complement strand
GCCTTCGCCTCGTTGTAGCGCTCCTGTGTCTCCGCTTTCGCAGCGTCGTATGCGTTCGCCGCCTTGCGCCACGCTTCTAGCTTCTCCTTGGCGAAGTAGAAGCCTTCGGGTTGTTTACCGTTCTCTGGTGGATTGTGAACCTATTTCTTGTCCAAATCTTCCATTGCACCATTCCTTTCTCGGAGCTTTTGTACAGTGCCTTCCCGCGCCTGTTTCAACGCCGCTCTAAGCTCGTCCTTCGGAAAGGCTTCCATCCTGGCGTATACCTCGGCTATTCTGCCCTGTGCCGCGGATACTTTCATAGAGAAGAAGTCTCCCTGTGCTTTGTCAACCTTCTTTTGGTATCGAAGGATAGCCACCTCTTCGCAAGCCTTCTAGAGGGCTTCCCGCGCATCTTTAAGTTCCTTTTGCAAACGCTCCCATTCCTACATGGTTGCTAGATACTTATTATCTGCGACAGGTTTTGCGATAACGAACTCCATATCGAGGCGTTCGATCTCTGCCTTCATACTGACCTCATAGGTCCCTAGAGCCTCGACATATGCCTTGGCATGGTTCTGCTCCATCGTGCCCAAGGCGCTATCCTTGGATAGATCCTACCACTTGGTCTTGAGTAGGGAAGTGTATGCGAGGGCCTACTATACACCCTCCAATGAAAGGCGCCCCTCGCCCATCCACGCATCGAATGCGATCCTTCCCTCGTGCTTTCGCATCTCGTCCGTGTCCACACGCTTCGAGAGATCGAGATGAATGACACACATGTTCAAGCGCTCCGTACGGTTGGTGGCTGCATAGATTGTCTTGACGTCGCGAACCGGAACCATCCCGCCGAAGATCTTGTTCGCGGTGTACATTAATGCACCCTTGGATGGGAGTGCGGGTGCGAAACACGTAAGCTCCTCCTTAGTGTCTGCCATTCCCAAGTCGAACAAAGAGCGGATGAGCATCTGCTGGGTGATGTGCCGTGCATGGTGCTACATCTTGAAGACCCACGGAGCGAGGTCGTATGGGAACACAATGTGGTAGTGTTCCATTACAGTTTGGTGAACAATGTTCGCCAAAATGATGACTTCGTTCGGGATCGTCTTCGGGGCCTCACCACAAGCCTTGATCCCGAACCATTGGAGACCACAAGCGATCTCCTCGACGACCTTGTCCGGATCGAACGTAAGACTGTCGTACATGACAGTGAGACAGACATCTGCCTTCTTGAGGTTTATCTCCCCTCCAAACACAACATCGTGTAGTTATGCCTTCGTGTACGTGAATTTCGAACCGTCGGAACGATCCGGGAACATACACATGATGCGCGCAGTCGCTTCAAGAGCGGAGTTGTAGATGCTGGCGACATCGGTTTTCCATACAGCTTTCCCTTTCGGAAGCTTGAAAACGTTATGAAGCACGTCGTGCTAGACGAGCTTTGCGGCGCACTCTTCCCAAATAGAGAGATGGCTCGGATCGTGAAGCTCATAACCGAGAGCGAGTGGCCAATCGATAGCTTCCGGCATTGGCATATTTGCATTCTTGCGGTGTGCTCGAGCTTCCTCGCAATACCGCTTCTTCTCACTATCGTATAGCTTCTTGAACTCTTTTTCTCCTTTGGAGGCTCTATACTGAAGAGCATATACTCCGCTTAATGCGGCATTGAGAGGAGACCCTCTCAAAGAACCATCCCCATTCGAACAAAGGGAAATGGCGTCCTGAAGCAAAAGCTTCGCTTTGTCTCCACGAAGCATCTCGTGGATACTACTCCCATCAACAAGGAAGTGTTATCCCCCTGCTTGCTTAATCTTTCCGCAAGCGAGAACGTTGTCGTAGAGGACCTCACGTACGACACTATAAATCTCAGGAATCTGCTCCTGGAACTTCCCGTCCTGTGAAGACTGGACGAGTTTGTGGATCTCAGCCGCGTGACCTCTCAATTCCACGTTTTCCTGCTCGTACTCGGAGGCGTGAGCAGCGGCTTCGTCGTAGCGTTGGAGAATCTCTCTCCGAAGACGAGGTGTGGCGCACTTCTAGGCGCACTCTTCCACACACAAAGCGAAATCTCTTTTCAAAGCGAGAGCTTTCACGGCTTCTCTCGCAGCTTTTCTCGCAGCTTCTCTCGCAGCTTTTCTCGCAGCTTCAAGCTCGCGCAAAGCGTACGATTCTCTGTCCGCTTTAAATTCGGCGAGTGCCTTCGCGTCCTATTGCTAGAAGAAGGCCCGCTCGCGGTTCTTCTGGAGTTCATGCTGAACCCGCGCGTTCATCTCTTCGTTGAGAAGAATCGAAGGTTTCCCAATGGAAACTTGGTCGACTTATACCCCCTTGCGGTAAATATTAGCGACCGGATTAACATCGAACTCGAGCGTCGAGTAATTAATTTCGAGCTTGCCTCTGAAATCGAAAGTGTAGTAACGGGTGTGCTTCCGCCCGTAGAATCCTCGAGCAAGAACTGCTCGACACTTGGCGCACACAGGCGCCGGGATCCCACCGGATCCACTCTCGTCTTTCAACGAGATCCACCCGAGCGACTCTCGGTTCTTGTTGTAAACGACACAGAAGGGCTCGGTGTCATCACGGTGAATGAAATCAACTGAAAACGTTGATAGGAAATCGCACATTGTCGGTCATTTCACCAAATTTATGTTTTGCATACAATACACAATATCCAACGAAATAAAAAACCACGTTTAACCCATACTGAAAAAAACTAAATTTTGTTCATTTTGCGTAATCTACGTCGTATCTGGCTATTTCCGCGTATACGTGCAGGGCGTGTGCCCGGGCTTTCTCCAAGGGGAAGGTGTCCATGTTTTCACGCCAGATGTTCACCGCGGATACAATCGCGTATTCCTTATCGTCTCCGGGCTTTGAATACATCTACTTCAAAAGCTGCTCGATTAAATTCTGGATGTAAATTCCGAATGAATCCATGTCGCTGAACGTTGGTCCATCGACGTGTCTGTCTGCGATGAACCCTTCCTCGTCTGGAGATATGGGTTTTGAACCATCTGGAAGAACGAGGAAGTCGTGGAAGTTTCCACGTGGACAGTTGTACTTCTTGAAGAACTGTCTGAAGAAATTCCAATGTCCGAAGAGATACTGCTTGGGATCTTTTTCCGCTCTTTTCACAGGGGCGAAGTATCCGAGCGGAACACGGTCGTATGTACTCATCTCATGTCCTATCCAAGTATACTGCTCTATTTCAAGGGCAACTTCAAGGTCATCGAACATGGTATTATACCTCGCTCTTTTCTTCTCCAAGGACACGGGGTCTGTATCTGTCAAATCTCCGAAGAGTTCATTCCTCTCTTTTTTGAACATGTTTAAAATCTCGTTTATAACCGCTTCTGTTTCACGTTTCGCCTTCCGAGCATAAAGCAAGAATTTGTGCATTTCTGCGTACGAAGGTGGATGCCCGCCTTATTCACGGATGAAATCGATTAAATACTGCTCGAAGGAGTCTTGCATTTATTTGGAAGAAAACAAAATTCTACTTTTCGTCCTGCGTGAAGAAAAAATCTAGTGTTGTTGTCCCTCTGTTTCACTGTCGTCGCTCACCTCCTCTGTTTCACTGCGCGTTCATATTCTGCCACATCATCCCATTCTTCGTGTCCTTGTCGTAGTCGGCGAACCGATATCCACGGATGATTATTATGAAGCGACGGTCCTGCCTTTTTTCCTAGAAGTTGTTCTCGGCTATGAACTCCTCTTCTCCGGAGGCTATGTTCCGACATCGCAATTCGTTTTTACAAATCTCCCGGATCTTACTCATGTGATCCATCTTTTCACGAAGCTTTTATGAAGCGGGAATGTCCATATCTTTGTCGATAATTTTTCCCACGTAGTATTCTAAAAGCTCGTAGCACACGAAGTCTTCGTCGCTTTTCGTACGCATGAGTAGAGCCAGGCATTTCGCCATATCTTTACACAAGGTAGAGAAGAAGAGAGAAGTCTATCGTATTAATTCGGGTGGTACATATCCAATATCTCGGTGTTCATATCGAAGGAAGTTCCAAATGATGTAATATCCGAGCATGTCTACATATCGCCAGTCGTTGAAGAGTCTGTCCTACACTGCGGGATCGGCCACAGCATGGAACTTCTTCTGTGGTTCCGGAAGGGCATCGTACTTCGCCTTCGGAATGAATTTGACCTTGTGTTTATAAAACACGATTCTTCTCTCGATTCCATTCTCGAGTGCTTTGTCGAATGTAGGATAGAAGTTGGTTTGAAGCTCCATAAAACACTTGTTTATAAAAGCTTCGGTTTGTGTTTTGTAAGCGCCACGTGCGGTGATCTATGTCCCGCCAAGACACTGCTTTATACTTGAAGCCACTAGAGGCGCCGATTCCTGAAGTTCTGCACAAAGCTAAAGGAAGTTGCCTTTCAATTCTATCAAACCGCCACTGTCGTGTTAAGAAGACTTTCCTGCAGGCGTCTATAATATCGTGCTCTTTGCCACGGATGTATACCCGGCTGTGTTAATGCGTCGAGCCTCGTTTCCATACTGTTTTGAAAACCCGGCCAAACCCAGGGCATTACACATCGCTTACATGAAGGTTGTTTTCCCGTCGGAACCTGTTCCGAAAGCGATGAAGAGATAATCCCCGGGATATGTCTTCGTAAACATGCGCTTCATTACTTAATACATCTTCCACTCGATTACATACATGTCTTCACCATTGGCGTAAATCCCCCGCGCAATGTTGATTATGTCGTCGTATACTTCCTTGAGGTCTGCGGGGAGTTCTTCAGGCGGGATTAAAACCCCGTCGCGAACTGTTTCAGGACGGATTTTAAACAAGGTTGATTTCGAGATGAAGTGGTCTCGGCCTTCTGTGGTGAAGCGAACATGGTCTCCTTCTCGAATAAGAAGTCCGTTGTAAACCCCGATGACATCCTGTTCTTCATCCATAGTGAAACCCATTGGGCTTTCAAGCTTTTTCTGTGTGAATTCTTTTAGGGCGTTTTTATTCGCCAAATTCCTCGCCCGTGTAGAAAGCAATTTCAAAAGCCAATTCATTGCTTCTAGTTTCGAAGCAAATTCCTCGAAGTCCGGATCTTGTTGTTCTGCACGCGAACGTAGACGTCGGTTGTTAAAAGCCGCCGCATACGTCCATTCATGCTCTCCGGAGAGAATGACAGGATTGCTCCCTTTCAAACACATTTCGTCGTGTTTTTATTTTTGAACACCTTCGATTAAACTCTCGATTTTTTCGCGGAGTTTTGCTTCGATGGTATTTTCTTTGAGAGCATGGAACTTGTTGTGGTCCTGTTGAATTTGTCGTCCTCTTTTTGCTTCGTCGGTTTCGTAGTAGTACATCTCGTTTCCATTCATGACGAAGATGTCGGGTTCTATCTGTTGGTATAAATATTTGAATATAATATCGTCCTGTACGTAGCTTTATTAAACGGGGTCTCGAAGGGCTCCGTAAAAGCTTTTTCCTTTGTAGTTTCCAAAAGAGAGATCGTCCACGTATCGAACGAAGTCCGCATACAATGTTTAAGACTTCAAACAAGTCATGTCTATAATCTCGTCTTTCCTCTCGATTTCTAGCATGTATGCATTGTAGTTTTTCACGAGAATATTATACGCTTCGTTCTGTTGTTCCATCGAGATATCTTCCATGTTCTTCATCTTTTCGAAACACGCGGTTGTAAACGAGGTTATCTTCGTCGGACCTCTGTTTCGTGTGTCGCCCTGTATCCATCGCGGTGTTATCGGAAGTTGAATTTGGTCGTTCGAACTTCTGTCGATATCTTCCTATGAAGCGAGAATGATGAAAAGCGCGAGTTGAACACGGAGTTAAACACGTTTCAAAGGCATCCGTTTCGAAAGCAATCCTGCGAAGTATTGATAAAGGCAAAGTACAATCTTCTATCTTGTTGCGTATGGAGGATGTGTATAGTTAAAGATTAATTTCTTGAGAGTAATATCGTCTTTAAAAATGTCGTTCAATTCCTTGTTATTCCACATGTCTCGCAGCGCGTGATGATAGCTTTGATAGTTCTTCTTTTCAAAATACTCGCAGATGTTTTCGCTGTCTTCTACTTTTATAAACTCGGAACGAAGATTATAATCTGTCCCCGCAAAGGGGTTTAATGCGTCGAGTATGTCGTCGTGTTCAAAAACGTTTTTAATCTACTGTCCAAGAAGAACGTATGGATACTACTTTTCTGCAGGGGCACATAAAGGCAATGAAGTCGACCCTGTGAAAGGCGAAGTATCGAAGAGTTCTCCTGGCTTTGTATATGGCCACAATGTGTAGTATTATCTGTCGGTTAATTTCACTCGTTTCTTTAAAAATTGCTTTGTTTCCTTTGATAAACGAATGTTGAAGAAATACGCATGAAAACCATATCTTAAACACGGGTTTCCATCCTTGTCCGGATGGTCGGCTCTAAACTACGCGTTCCTCCGAAGAAGAATGATGTGTTCTCGTGCTTCCATCGCTTCATCTGGAGGAATATCGAGACAATCTGTGATTTGTGTGATGATGTCTTCACAAATTTTATGAATGAGACGAATTTCCGATGTACTTGGTACGTATGGATGCCGATCTAAAAACGTGTGCATAAAATCGGTTTTATCCTCGGCCGCAGCATACTCTGTACACGCGTTCGCTGCGTTTTCTTTACACTTGTCGCAGAAGAGCGGATTTCCACACCCGCATTCAACGAGTCTAGAAATGATAGATTCACCGGCTTCGAAATAAATGTCGGAGTCGATTGTAATTCCACTGTTCCAATTCAAGTCTCCTTTCTTTCCATCGTTCGAATATTAAATATGGTCTTAAAACTCGTTTGGATGTTCGCGCATGAGACGAACGTATTCTGTCCAGAATTAAATCGGGTCTTCGGACACGGGATTAAAGTATGTCTACTTCTCGGAAGTCTGCTTGGTTTTGGTCCAGAAGAACTTCGTGTCCTTATCGGCGATTTTGAAGGCGATTTTGAAGGCCATTATGTGAAGTCGATAAAAAAAAATACACTGGATCATACTAATACTGGGCGGGGCTTGCTGCTCGTCTGCGTCTTCGTATTTTCCCGATTGGCCCGTTTGTGGCTCTTGGACCGGCTACTTGTCCGCGACTTCGCATTACTGCTCGTCCGACTTCGGTTCCGGCTCTATACCTCGCCTTCTGTCTTACTGCTCGTCTGCGACTTCGCATTACTGCTCGTTCTGGACTTCGTCCTACTCTCATTCCTCACCACGGAACTTGTTCTTTTTTCACTACTTTTCTATTCCGTCTCGTTCCTCACAACTGAACCCGCTCTTTTCTCACCTCTCTATTCTCTTCTTACTGCCATTAACGCTTCCCCGTATATATTCCCGGTCAATCCCGGGCGCCACAACATCGGTGTCAACTTCTATTAAAGCACAGTATTAAACGAGGGCCAGAAATTCGATATAATCAACTTGTCTCCGGTTTGTTCTAAAGCCTCGGCAAATTCCTTGTGCTGTGTGCAGAGTTTTCTCACGCATGTTTTATGCAGTTCCAAAAGCTCAGATTTACTCAACTTTCTTCCCGAGGATCTCATCTGTCGCACTAAAGCGAGGGCTTTACCCTTCAAACATTTCTCAACACAATTCGCCAGCATAGAGGCCATAATAGGTTTTGGTTCCGCGATAATCGCAGCTTACATCGCAGGAACACCGTCCCATTTGTGGAAGGAGATGTAATGTTGTGGTGTGGGGAAAACGACATTGTTTTCAAACAAGGACAATTGCGTGTTTATACACAACGGTGAAGAACAATGTGTTCCGACGATGATACGATCCTCGGTTTCGAACATTTGATATGGAAAGAAAAAAATATACATGTGTTCATTTATACGCTTCAACCGCACGTATTAATTGTTTATTCACCCTCGGCCCTTGAAGGAAATTAAAATATGAATACTTCATGAACTATGGCAAATGATTAATCATACAATAAATTACCTGTCTAATCACATAATTATTCTTCCGTTTATGTTCTTGTTCACATCTTTGTCTTATTTCCTTGAACAAAACGAACATCTATCCTGCGTCTTCTTCGGAGATAGGTGCGAGGTTTTACACGTTGTATAAAAGCCTGTATAGAGTCTGACTGAAAACCATGTCCGCGGGAAGGAGTGAAGCCATGTTCCATTCCTTGCTTTTCTCTCGGAAGCGAACGATGTCTTTCTTGAATTGGACGAAGGACATAATTGGAACACGGACTTTCTGCGGGGGGAATATCTCCGGTGTATTATTTGAAGGAGAAATGTCGTATCTTTGTTTGAAATAGAGCCGTTCATATGTCAATGGGAAGTCGACGATGTGTGTGTCTATGTCTGCGTCTGTTTGAATTTCTAAAATGTAGTGATTCAAATAGTTTAACACGAAGAAAGGAACACGACTTATGCCTTGGTAGTAATCGAGGAATAAATAAAAGTCTCTTTTCAAGTTTCTTTACTTACCATGTGCGAGGTTTATACGCGGGACTGGCTACCCACAATATAAACAAGTGTCTCTATACTTTACATCTGCCCCGCAATTTTAACAAAGGAAAGAGGGTTTAATAGCACAACTACGAAATCGTGAAAGCTGTCCGGTTTTATTATAGATGTATCTCTTCTTCCGTGGTGTGTTCTCGGAAGGAACGGTGTCTTGAATAGGAACGACGCACGGAGTCTCGCATGAAGCCTCGGATGCGACTTCGGTGAAGGGGTCGAATATATCGTCGGACATCTTTTTATACACCTTCATAAAAAAATTTACTAAACTTCACAATCGAGTAAATCCGAAATCCTTCTTCAACATATTCTTCAATTAATCCATCTCTTTCTTCCTGTCGAACTTAAACACCTTTAATTCACGTGTAGGAGTCTGTCTCTTTATCACACATACACTCCCGGGTTAAATCATGACGATATACAAGTTTCTAATATACGCAAGGGGCCACGTTTTAATCGTCGGCATCTTCTTCGTGAATATAATCCCGCCCTGAAGAGAGTATATAATTTTTTGATAATGTGGTCGTCCTCGTGCGTTGTAGTAGTTTAAGAGTTTGTGGTCGGACGTAATAATGATGTGATAATCGGCGAAGAGTCGTTTCACTTCATCCGCCCAAAAGGGTGTGATTAGAAGGTTCTTTTATACACTGCTCCAATTCCGGTTTATAAGCTCGCCATCGAACCGTCCTGGGAAAAGGTTGTATTTGTAGAATTATCGCACGCATTATACTTTTCCCAAGAAAGCGAGATCTGCCGGGAATTTATAGTTTGGCATAAGGTCTTGCTTTGGATTGAAATATGGTGCCATTTGTTTTAGAAAAAACAAAGTTCGATTTAAATCAATCCATTTTGTCAAGTTCAGACTTTATCTCTTTCCACGGTGTTAATGAAGAGATCATTACCTGGTTTTCTTTCAAGCCTCTTCTGTAAAAACCATACGTGAGATGTATCCCCTTATGAGGACCCTTCTCTACAATGAACTCTTCATCGTAGACACTATTCGGGAGTAAGTATCCAAGGAATTAATGCTGGTATACAAGCGGGTATCCAACAAGTTTATCAGACGTGTCTTTATTCTCGGTTTTCAAATGAACGGTCTGTCCCTGTCTCTCTGCGGGGATACACATCATCATGTTGTTGTATAGAGCGCTGCATTGGTCTATTTGACAAAACCCTTCAGGAACTCTTCGTTGAGAGCGGGACCACACTTAGGAAGAAGGGTCGCGCATGAAGTATTTCACTGGCAGGAAATAAAGCCGCTTCCTTAATTCATTCATGTCGTTGCATTCAAGAGTAATGTTATACATCTTGTATGAAGGATCGAGAAGATGTGCGGGGATTTTAAACTTGGATAAATTTGGGGATGAAGACTCTTCTTTGATGAGTTTGACGCTGAAGTCGGGCATGTATACACACAAAAAAAAATTTCCCCATCTCCTCTTCACAAATATGATATGAACATGAACAATATACAGCTTGAAACCACGGGCAAAACCACACTCCATCGCGAGGGAATAGTTCTATCCTTTGGTTTACTCTGTGTTTGTTTCATCTTGTTTAATTCATTTCTTAATTCCATGAATTTGTCAAAGGTTTCAATCTTGAAATCATTCAAGTCCTCTGCTAATGAATCGAGCTCTTTCTTCTGCTGGGCCGAGCGTTGGTTTAATTCATTAATTATATCCTCGTTAATAGAGTCAAGTTTCTCTTCAATGGTTTTAAGCGCGTCTTTACACTCGCACACATATTCGCTACAAGGTGTAGATTCATTGGCTGAAGTCTCGGGCTGAAGCCCTTCATACTCTTCTTCACATTCTTCGGACATTGTTCTCGCTTGCGCTTCGGACATGTGTATTTACACACAGAGAAAAAACACATGTTTTCAATACAGGCGTTGTGAAAGGATCATTGCCATTGTCGGGTCGGTGGTGTTGGCCATGAGTTGTTCGTAGAGTTTGTCCTCGGGATATTCTTCCTCGGTGAAGAAGTCGTTGGACTATTCTTCTTTTGGTGCTGTGTGTGTGTGTTTGTGTGCGTCGATGTATCGCCCGATTAAATACATTGCTACAAACTGGGCTATGAAAATAATGTACACAGAGAGCATTTCACAGGAGAGAAAAAAGCGAAGTACGAGCTTTTTGCGACATATACAGAATTTAATGAGGGTGTTTTACCTACAACATCCAATGAAAGGGTACGCGCAATCCCACGTACGGTAGCCGGCCCCTCCGGTCTTTTTGTGCAGCGAACCACACCCCCGGCAGGACACCGGGACCCGAACGTCAGGCGGGATCCTCGTCATCGCCTTCGTCCTCTTCGGCCTTACCCCAATAATCGAATGGCCGATGAATTCTATTCCAGGCCTCTTCTATTGCGGGAGTGTAGTGCTCAGGCTCGAAGACGTAGTAGTCACCGTCGTACCTCACGACGTATTCGGTGAAGAAGTAGTCAGGCAACTTGTACCTTCCATCGTACACACCAGGCTCGTACGGCATAATCAAAATAAACTTTTTTTGTTTTACCTCTCAATGCTGTATGTGGTGCGAAAAAAAAGCGAGTTTCATCACCAACCAAACCTATCCGCGAGGATTTTAGCCACGTCCTTGAACATGTGAAGAGAGTGGTGTCTACGGTCGAGATAGCGACACACGTATGCGCCGTCCCTTTCTTCGAGGCCCAGTTCACCGGGTTTGTTAGAACCTGCAGGTTCGAAATACACGATGGTGTCTGTCGTGGCGAGAGCTTCCTTCTGTCTCTCTTCCACAACCTTCTCATCCAGTTCGTGCCCGTTCTATTCCAGGGCCGGTGTATCGGGGTTGTACACGTACCTAGGGTCCAAGGCGACTGTCCTTATGTCGAAGGAAGGCAGGTGCTTTTGGAAGTAGGCGGCGTGAATGGCCCCGTAGGAGTGTCCCCAGAAGACGAACTTCTTTGGCTCAAGGCATTTGATCCACTGTTCAAACCTCTTGAACTCGACCGCGGAGTCTAACTCTGTGTAGAACCAGATGTAGAAGTCGGGGTTGATTTTACGAAGTTCTTGCGACACTTCGTTCGCGTATTTTATGCCAAGTGGCGGCCCACCGTGGATGTAGATCCAGGTTGTCATCGTGGGTGAAAAAGAAAATTTACAGCCTTCGGATGAAGCCCCTGCCGGGTGAAGCCATGTTCAATCGTTTCCAAGAGCGAATTGGACTTCCTTCTTCACAGTAGCGAAAAGAGCTACCATGGTCTTAAAGCGGTCGGCGCCGTGCGGTACCATCAAAGATGGAACACAGGGTTTAACTTCCTCGTTCACCTTAATGCCAAAGGCATACCCTTCTTTTTCCTGAAGTCCTCTACAGCAGTAGCACCCTTTGCAATAAACACAGTTCTAACACTCTATACATTTTTCGCATACATCGCAGTTTTTACAACGGAAGCTCTCTTCGCACTTGTAGCACTTTTTACAAAATGTACAGTCTTTACAAACTTCACTATTTTTGCAACGATAGCATCTTTCACAATGAGAACACTCATTGCACAAATCGCAGTCTACACACTTTCCGCCTCCTATGCAGCGTTTGGAATTGACACAATCAGAGGTCATTTCACAGTATCGACAGTTTTCACATTCGTAGCACTCTTCGCACTCTTCACAGTTTTCACAGTACTCGCAGTTCTTACAGTTTGTGCAGTGTGTACAGCCTTTACAAATATCGCAGCCGGAGCAGTTAATACAGCCATTGCAATGGAAACAGTGTGTACATCCGACAGCGTGCTTCGAACTACAAACGTATTTACAAGAAGTGCAATACTCGCATGTAAAACACCCCTCGCATTTATGGCAGTGTTTACAGTCATCGTACTTCTCCATGCTAGTTCGACAGGAGAAGAAAAAAAGATACTCGATTTTTCACTCCTGAAGACCATCATTATCCGGCTGAAGAGCGGCACGGGCTCTACACACATGGCATCTATACCGGTCTTCATACCGGCGCATACACTCGACGCATGTGGCATGCTATACACAACCACAAGGAGGCAATGTCCATTCCTTTATTTCCTCGGCTTCTGTAAAACACATTCCACACACATCTGGAAGAAGCTCTTTCGGGCCTTCATAAATCGGCCATTCTTTATTGTTCCACTGAAGCTCTGACTCGTACCAACGTTCACGCTCTTCATCTCTACGCTATTGTTCTAGTTCCCATGCCGCCCAATAGTCTTTAAACTACTATTCTCGGTTCGCCACGTCCTAAGCGTTTAAACGATGAAACACTGTTTCTTCAAGGGTAAGAAAATCTAAATCCCAGTATTCATCACCAATGGTAAAGTAGCCCCACCAGGCACGAGGAGTATATAACATCATCAATATCACAGCCGGTGTATTGAGCCGTCCAGAGGCTACATGTGCCGCACCATTTCTACTAAAACTATAAACATCAATTATGTCTGAAGCCTCACCGTTCTGTTTCAAACCACCGGCTAATACGACATGGTATTAGCCACTGCTAGCAAACTCACACTGAGCTGAATACACAATTCTATTCTCGAGAAGGGGCGGGATATCAACAGGGATTATTTCAAGTTTTCGCCCAGTGGATATTTTATAAACACCCATCTTCTCGGTGCCGAAGAAGAAGATAACGATAGTGTCGATATAGTCCATTTCCCAAGTAAACCATTTTCTAGGTTCACCAACATCGATGTCTATAGACTGGTGTTATTCACCTCTGGATACATCAAGGCTTTTACCATCGACTAGTTCAATTTTATAAGTATTCTCGTTGAATTCAATTTCACATCTAAAACGAATACTTTTAGCATGAAGCAGAGCCTCTAAACGAGGGCGAACTTGAGATTCAAATACTTCTGTCATGTTCAAACGAAGAAAAAATAAATTTCCATTTCACCACCCGCACACTGCCGTGAGATGGTCCAGAATTGTCTTCCCGGCATTATCCTTCACTTCAAGCCCATGTTTTAAGCGCGAGTCTGTCGGGAGGGCTTTGTGCCTGTCTACATACAACATCGCCGCAGTGTATCCTTCTTTGTTCTTCACATCCGCACCATGCCAAGCCCAGTCCGGGACTTAAACACCATGTATAATACACTGCATTTCAATCGTGTTTCCATCTTCATCTACTATCGAGGTGTCATGAACCATCCAGGAAGGAGGAACTACACCCTCTTTCACAAGAAGCATAGGAACCATGGAAAGCGACGTGGTTGAAGGACATGTGTTGAAAACACGTTTAAGAGCCGCGAGTATATGCGCATCTTCAGACAGAGTCTTCAGACGATGGTCTTCATCGCGGTTTTCACCATGCCACAAAAGCCGCTCCTTCTCCTCGGGAGTAATCTTTGCTTTCTCCAATGCCTCGTGCCGACGTTTAGCTCTTTCATTTAATGACTCTACACATTTCTTCAGCTTTCTTAATGCCTCCTGCCGAAGTCTAAGGCTTTATTCATTCAATGACTCTACATGTCTCTATGCCTTGTATTAAAACAAGCCTTCTGCCTCCATTTCTTCCAAGATAGAGAGCAGAGTTTCACACTCCATCGGGCCCTTGTATTATTCTACTATGAAATTGCCCACGTAATAGACCTTGTCTCCTCTCTCGTTAAAACCATATTTTACAGCACATTTATCTGTCTCTTTGAATGTGTATGTTTTATCGAAGAATGGGTGCCTGAAGAGTTATGTCGTGCTGTATACACTCAAATCAAAACACACCTTTCTTCTCCATTTTCTTAAGAAGGCTGTCAACTCCGGTGTTCTCTTCATATCGACGATGGTGTTCAGATAAATGTGGGAAGAAAACTCTTTCTTGGCTTCAGGAAGTTAAGGTGCAGGGATATCTTCACGGTTTGAATACTTGGCTTCACAATATTTATATCCCTTTTTCTTTAGCCACGCTTTGAAAGCCTTGTAGAAGTCCGGGTTCCATTCATCAATGTCAAAATACATGGTTCTATACCGGTGTGTTAAGACTTGGTAATTAGACAGGGCTGTAGTCGCGTCTTTAAGCGTCGTTCCAATCGCGGGAAGGAAGTAGTTCGTTTCTCCTGGGAACATGTGTGAAGAAAAGAAGAAATTTCACTCCTATTAAAACTCTCCCTCCTCTACCCCTTCAATCACACACCCATCATTCAATTATCCTTTGACATCTATCACGCCCCTGTGAAAACTATCTCTCACAATGTAGTCCTTGCCTCCTTTCAGAAATAATTTCCCACCTTCTTCGCCCTGGTTTTCATCAATGAATATAACCCCGGCTTCTGGCGACTTTATAAACACGTTATGGACATTGGCTCCAATCCGTGTTGAAGTCCCTGTTTTATGAAGGAAGATGGTGGAGCAATCTGGACCGATGGTTATGTCATGACTGTTTGCTCCGACGTAAACAGATATTGTGCCACTGCCTATGATAATGTCTTTACATCGCGGTCTAATCCACACTCCTGCTCCGTCTGAGGAGATGTTTTCACAGCCCGTGCCTATAATGTTGAACTCATACGTTTTTATATGCTTGATATATATTTCGCCCCGTGCGATGTCTTCTTCAGTGAATTCAATCGCGGGAAGATAGCCCTTTAAATCTTCAATTATAATTTTAAGTTTAATATCAACTTTTTCTTTACTTGTGATAAAATCGTTGTATATAACATTGAATCCATCTGTCTTGCCGCCACATGGAAGAAAGAAATAGTGCGTTTCTTCTTTGCCGTTTACCTTGAGAGTATACCGCAATATAGAGAAGTTCTTCGTCAACTCTTCTGGTGTGATGTTTTCAAAGACAAGAGCGGTGCGTTCATAATCGGAGAAGAAAGTCCCGACTGGTGTTTCGATTTAATATAGCTTTTTATCAATCCCATAAGACCTAAGAAACTCTGTTTCTTCAGAAGTAAGAACCATTTCATACATTATTATCGTGAAAGAAAAAAATTGAATTATGGTTTCATTAATACATCTACTTCTCTATAGTTTTCTTCACACCTGCGAGAAGAGAAGACAACTGGTTCCACGCGTATGAACCACGTGGAAGAATAAGCTTCATCTTCACTCTTTCAACGGGTTCACACACGTCTATATTACAGACACAATGCTATTTGTCTTTTAATCCAAATGAATGATAACACTGTCTACAATCCTCACATTCTTTACAGTGTTTACATTCTTTACAATTAAAACAATCATCGCATCCTTCACAGTTTTCACAATGAATAGCTTTTTTACAATCTTTACATTTTCTACAACCTCCGCACTCTTCACATACTTCACAGTTTTTACATCCATCACACTCTTTACAGAACCAACACCATTTACAATTCTTACACCCTTTAGAATTATTACAATTTACACACTCATAACATTTCTTAGAATCATCACACAAGGAACATCCTTCACAGTCCGAGCACACACGGCAGAAACTACATCTTTCACAACTTAAGCAAAAATCACAGTGGTCACAGTCTTCGCAGTTTTCATTGCATATGTTTTCATAATGGTGGCTTGAATAGTCAATTGTCTGAACTCCTTTATCCATTGAAGAAGAAAGAAAAAAAATATACATTCAGGCGAAGCCAACGGCTGAAGCCATTAATTTACAGTTTCAGTTGCATGCTCAGTCTAAATCTCTCTTTTCACTACAGAACTTCACAAAATCATAATCCAAACCCAATTGTTTCACCACACGTTTTCTTTCTCTTTTGTTTAACTCCTTCCACTCTTCAAACGGCATATTACAAATCATATTTTCTTTGTCTGTCAAATCCACGCAGCATTCACAGTCTTTACATCGCACACAGCCACGACAGCCACCGATTTTAATACACTCTTTACAATCAATACAATTAACCGCGCCTTAACACTTCTCACAATATTACGAGTCAACACAACAATAACTATCGCGACAATTCATGGAATGAACACACTCTTCTGAGCCATAACAATCGCAACAGTCTTAACAGGAAATACAATCGCGGCAGTTAACACAGTGTGTACATTCAGTGCAGTTTATTATATCCGCATTACCATTTTCATCACACATACGGGGCTGAAAATTCTTGGTAAAGAACTCCAGGTCTTAGGACATTTTGTGAAGGAAAGAAAAAAATTCTCCTGCTTCACAACACAGAGTAAATCAAGGCTTCAAGCTTTTCCATATCCCTTTTGAATTAATATCGTTTAAGGGCTTCGTCTTTGAACTTCTAATATTTTCCAGCATCTTGCTTTATGTAAAATCTATAATACAGCCCTGAATAAGTTAAGGTCTTACCTTCCTTTTTCAATCTTTCAAATTCTTCAGGGTCTTCTTTTTCAAGTTTTCTGTAAAACTATTCTTAATATTTCTTTTAATATGCTTTTCTTCTTTCTCTTTCCTACTCCAGAAGGATAGGGTCAGAGTTTATTCTTTCCTTTCGCCTCTTTTCATAATCTCTTTGTCTTTGAAGATACTTTTCATACTTTGTTTTATCCTTTTTAATTTCTTCCAAGTGTTCCCGGCGTTTAGCATTAAGCCGTTCTTTGTTCATATGATAATAGGCTCTTTTCCTGTTTAGTTTTTTAGTATGGTCCATCGTGTTAAGAAAAAGAAGAAAATTTCACACATCCTCATTTCTTACATTTCATTTCAACCTCATCCTCTACTTCTTCCTTTACTTCTCTTCTCCACTCAGTTTATCCCACTCATCTCTTTCCATATTACAAATCATGTTTTCTTCATAGCTTAATCCCACGCACAGTTCACAGCCTTTACACCCTTTACAGCTCACGCACTCATCACACTTTTCACATCTCTCACACTTCACACACTCAGCGCAGCGTTCACAGTCTTTACAGTTCTCGCATTTAACACACTTTTCACACCGTTTACAATTTACACAGTTTACACAATTATTACAACCCTTACATCTTTTACAGTCTTTCATTATCCACGATTCCTTTGATGAAACCACACGTTCGCATTCATAGCATTTTTCACAGTCTTTACACTCGACACAATTATTACACTTAACACAGCGCTCACACTCTTTACAACCCCAGTTGTGAGTCTTGTGAACATACCACTCGTCTTCATCAGAGTTTGAATCCGTTCTTGAATCAAAGGAGCAGTCAACGCAATCAACACAGTTTTCACACTCACTACAGTGAACACAGTCTTAACACTCGATACAGCCAAAGCACCTTTCACAGCGCACGTTTCCCCAGTCTTTTGGAGAAGGAGGCTCAAGCAAGGATCGTAAAATCTTTCGGACTTCGTCTTGGGCATCGCCTAAAGGGCCTCGGCCTAAGGCGGACAAAGTCCTAAGGTCTTACAGACCGGCCTCAGCCGTTGGCTCCGCCTGATGGGTATCGGTCATTTGTGAAAGGAAAGAAAAATACACTTCACTCATCACTCAAACAATTTCATGAATTTTTAATACTTTTCTTCTTCAATCCCTTCAACTTCACATCTCCACATGAAATCTCTATAATTCTCCCAGAAAGGTCCATTGACTATTTCATCCTTTTCTTCATCACTTAACTTCTCCCACTCATCACTCGGTATATTGTAAATATAACCATGCTTTCCTTCCAGGCCTTTACAGTGCTTACACCACACACAGTTTTCACATCTCACACAATGTTCACAACCGGGGCTTTGTTCACATTCAACACAGTCAACACAATTGTCGCATTTAACACATTCTTTACAGTCATGGGATTCGTCAACGTGTTCACAGTCTTCACAGCCGTCAATATCATTGCAGCAGAAACAGCGCTTGGAATTGATTGCATATGAACACTTTAAACAGTATTCACAGCCTTCACAGTCATCACATTGGCAACAGGCTTTATTCAGCCGGAGGGCGTCGCCTGAAGGCTCCGCCTGATGGCTTTAGCCGATGGCACAACCCTTACAGTTTTCACACTCAGAACACAGTGTGTTGTCCATTTGAAAGGAAAAGAAAAAAATTTACCATTTGTCTCACTCCACTTCTTCATTCAATTCCTCTTCCATGTTTAAGAACTCATCCCACCTATCCTGAGGAACCTTGAACTCTTTCAATTTGTCTATCTTCTTTTAAGACTCCAACTTTTTCCATTCGTCTATTGTCAAATTACAAAACCCGTCTTCAGCGTTCATTATACCACGGCAATATTAACAATGAACACAACAAACACACATTTCACAAGAAATGCAGTCAATACATCTAAAACACTACTTACAGTCTTCACAGTAATCGCACCCTTGACAATTAAAGCAGTCCTCACATTCCATACAATCATCATTGTTTCCGTCTTCATCCTCGCACTCTTCCTCGTTTTCATCCTCGCACTCTTCCTCGTCTTCATCCTCGCACTCTTCCTCGTCTTCATCGTATCTTTCAAACGGGTTTTCAGACACGCGTTCAGACAGAGGTATATCTCCGCCGATTAAGAGGTCATGTGCGGCATCTGGATCAAACCTTTCGTCGGTGTTGTTCATGGCCTTCTTAAAGGCTTCTTCCTTTTCTTCCTTGCTCATTCCTTCCCAAACAGAGCGAGATACATTACACACGTAGTCTTGTGTGTCGTGAATGCCGTGGCAGAAAACACAGTTTTTACAATTGGCACAGAACGAGCAGTATTTACACACTTCACAATCGAAGCAGTAAGTGTTGCGTCTTTCTGTGTCTAAACCATTTAATGAAGAAGCACTCTTGATTAAAACCTTGGCAGCTTCCGGGTCTTTAAACATTGGAAGGTCTTCTTCTTTTAAAGCTATGTTCTCGTCGTAGATGTGGAAACGGAAGTAGAAGTGGACCTGGGCTTCTGTAGAAGCCGCTTCCCAGGTGTCCTTCGGTATGTTGAAAACACGGTTTGACATTTTGAAAGAAAAAACAAATTTCTCCCATCTTCAATAGCCTTGTTCACACATTTTTACTATCTCCCTCTTCTACTCTTCATCCAAGGATTCCCACTCGGCTCTGGACATCGTGTTCGCCCATAGGTCTCTTCCACCTCTAATACCCCAGCAGAAATAGCATCTCTCGCAGTCCTCACATCCTCTACAGCATATACAATCCACACAGTTAATGCATTCATCTCCACAGTTTTTACAATTATAGCAATTCAAACAGCTGCTACAATCTACGCAATACTAACAACCATAGCAATCGAAACACTACTTACATTCTTTACACGCGTTGTAGTAGCAATAACAGTTTTCAACTAAAGACATCAAGGGAAAAGAAAAAAATTTTCCTGAGGAAATTTTCCATTCAGGCGAAGCCTTCAGGCTGAAGCCGGTCGGCCGAGCCGACTAAAAAAATTTTCCCCAGCTTCAGAGCGAGCTCCTTCAGTCAAGACCCGCATCCTTGAGTAGTTTCTTCTTCTCTTATATAAGTCTTCCCCGAGTGTATCTCATCATCTCATACACCACCTTTTCAATAGCCGCTTCCTTTGCCACGGGAGAGAGTCGGTTCCAAAGCTCTGTAGAGAGATTGCATACATAGTCTTCTACACCGTGAAGGTCATAGCAGAGTATACAGCTGGTACAGTCGACACATCCAGCGCATTCAACACAGTGTTTACATCCAAAGCAGGAACTACACTATCCACAGTTCACGCAGTCAGCACAGTCATAAAGGTCATCGCAGTCATCGTCGCATCTATGGTTCATATGAAATTGTAAAGAAAAAAGAAGAAAATTTCCTTGAAATTTTCCAGTCGGCTCTGCATCAGAGCGAAGCGCCTCCCCTGCCGGGTCGGCAGGTTCTTCAGAGCGAGCTCCGACTAAAGAAATTTCACACACATCTCATACTATTATCCCACCGGTCGAAAACCCAGGCCTTATCCCCGCATTATACTCTGACTTCATTCTTGTCTACATCCACGCTCACATCCTCACCTTCCTCGTCGATATCATCCAGGCCATATCCCAGGGTTTTAACACGAGACTTGCTCCAGAAGATAATTCCCCAACAAGTCTACACAAAATCAACGGGTGTAAAACCAAGACTCACATCTCCACTCTCGCCCGTGATTTAATCCCGGATGTGAGCACCCGTTAGGGCGACCCCGACAGGGGGAGCGACGTGTCCTTCAAGGGTGATATCCATGTCCATACACGAAGGAAAAAAACTATGTGTTCAGAGCGAATTCACTTCCACAAATTTCCCGTCTTTAAACTCACACCACATACTCGTCTTTTCTATCATTTCATAAATATCGTCTTCATCGTAGTCCGGCTCGATGGTGAAGAGAAATCCAATATGTCCGGGCTTTATACCCTCGTATGTGTCGTTGTCTAAAACCCTGAAGTAGTCCGTGTTTCTGTTTACCCATTTATCTCCACGTTGAACGCAAATGCTTTAAACGTAGTTATAGTCCTTGTTGTAAACGTCGATATGCTCACACTCACTATCCATACTCACCATTCTTCTGAAGAAGAAATAAACATCGTCTCCTATCTCAGTTTTATCGAAGTTCCATTCCACGGGATATTTCAAAGGATAATTCTTGGTTTCTAATTCCTTGTTGTTTTAACGAAACACTACAATGTGTTTATGGTCGTGTGTAATCACAGTGTTGTAATCGACAATGTAAAACTCTGCAGCAGCATGGTGCGGCATATCCCACATCGGCGTACTGTCCTTTTTTAAAGCAAGGAGTCTACCAGGGAGTATAATCAAGTATGAATACTAGAATTCAAGACACTCTATATTTGTCGAAGGAAAAGGCACGCCATATGGCCTCATGGAACTAACCTCATCTGGAAGGCAAGTATGAAAACGTACATAAGCGGACATGTAAAAAGAAAGAAAGAAATTTTCCCAGTTCACTCCGAGGTTTACACCAATCTCTCTATCTCTCTCACAACACGGTTCTTGTTCCAGATTTTAAACCACTCTCTATCCTCCCGCACTCTCTCGGGACTAAAAACATGGTGTAGTTCTGCTTCTATCGCTCGCATTTTCTCCGGAGGAACAGAAACAAAGTACACAGGCCAAACGGCGTAGTCAAGCATTTGGTCATTCAACTCTCTCACACGACGGCGCATATTAATTGTCATCCCGATTTTAACCAAGTGTCTATACCCGGGATAAGAGCATCGCATAATGTAAATGTATGCGCCGTTTTCTGAAGGTAGGGATTTAATATCCGGATGGAGGGAAGTATTAACACACCCCATTATAAAACGAGAAGAAAAAAGGGGAAGTGTGCATGTTCTACACTCTTCGGACATATTTGCGTGTTCTACAGAATTTCCCGCTTGAAAGTGTGTTGTTCACTCGTAAACACCGCCGGATACCGTCCCGGCGTGTGCATGAGACTCACACAGCGGGAGACCTTCGGCGCCTACCTTTCCATCCGAAGAGATCTGTTCTCTTCGGCTCTACCCACTCGGCACATAGGATGCCGGGAAGAAGTGGAGTAGATCATCCCGCCACTCGTCCAATTGTTCATCCGTGAACCTGGGCACCTTGGGATCGTAGTCGTTCCACTCCTGCTGGAACCTCTCGACGGTATCATCGTCGGCTTGAGCCCCCGCAAGCTCGAAGATTTGCTTCATCGAAAAGGCTCCACGATGGAGTCTCTTGATGAATTCTTCCTGCTCCTCGACAACGTGGGACCGAATCCCATCCGCCGTTGCGTCGTACCGCTTCCAAACCTAGTGCATGTAGGTTTTCTCGTCGTGGTAGCAGTACCAGTTGCCGACGATCCGCCATGCTTCCCACGCCGTGAGAACACTCGGGTAGAGCTCCTCCGGATAGAGCCTCTGGAAATCGATAGCTGCGACGAGCTGTTTTTCGACTTCTTTTTCCTCGTTCAAGACTTCGAGGAGTATGTCGTGGTACCTCATGGTACTCTCCGAAGTCTTAGAATCGATCAGATTCTAAAGCTTCTTGCTAGCCTCGCAAGGCTAGACTTTTTTGATGAGACGACATAGCTCGTCGTAGGAAAGAGGCTGAAGAAAGTTTCTCGGTGGAGGCGCCCAAACAAATCGGCGAGCCGGTTCCCCGAGCCTTCGATCCATCATTTTCCTCCGCCCGGACTCATCCTTTTTGCGCCACTTGTCGTAAAGTGGAGCAACATCCATCCATTGGGCGGCGCTACAACACCCAAATAATTTGACATTTTCAACAAAAGATGTAGCGAGGTTTCTCTCCACCTCTAACTGAAGCTTTTCGCGTTCCTTTTGCTTCTCGCGTTCGGCCTCCTCTGCGGCCTTTTTGGTTTCTTCGATTTGCTTGCGAAGCTTTTCTACGGCTTCGCGCTGTTTCTTGGCCTCTTCCTCGGCCTTCTTGGCCTCTTCCTCGGCCTTTGCGAGCTCCTCCATTCGGAGCTCCTCTTCCGACTGCGTGTCAGATCCACTCGCCTTTTCAGGCTCCTTCCTCTAGAGAGGAGTATTGTCCACCCGGGTGGTGGGCGCATCAGTGTCGTGAATCACGGACTTGTTCTGCATCTACGTTTTATAAAAAACACATTATACAGCTTTCTGTTTGCTCTACGGAATTTGCCGCTTGAAAAGTGGAATCTCACTAGGCGTCGTAAGTTGCCAGTGCGAGGACGCTCAACGTATCCTCGATTTCCACAGCGGGAGACTTTGCGGAGCCTACCTCCCCGGCCACGTACTCTACAGTATCCGTGACATCAAAGACGGCACTCATGAGGTTGTAATACCTCGGTTTGAACCATCCTTCGCATCGCTCGATACTGACATCGACGATGTGCCGGAGCAACGTAGGCTCATGCTCGATCCAGCGGATACAGACACTGTAGTATCCCGGCTATAGACTTTTTTTGCCACCGAGGATGTCGGCGCGGAGTCTGTTCCAGTCGCCATAGAACCGTTTCTTGCGCTATGCGGTGATCACGGCGGTCCGCAGGTATCGACCAAATTCCCCGAGCTGTTCTACGCCTCGGATTCGATCGTCGAAGAGAGCGTCTTCCGGGATTATCGCATTCTCTTGGAAGAGAGAAAGGAGGATGACATCCGCGGTTTAACACACGGTCTAACTGTAGAGCGCATATCCCTACTTCTTCCAGTAGTCGTGAATATCCGACACCAAAAACTCGTCTACTGCCCAGAATCTGTTCGGGTATTCCATCTCGGCGTATTTGAGCGCGAGGTTCCAAGAGAAGCCGAAATGGTGTTTGCAGTAGGACTTGACGTCTGTGATAGGCTCTTCGTTGAAAGGGATGTCTGTAGTGTCTTGCATGAACAATAGAAAAAAACCTACTTCCTCGCTCATTTGCGGAAACTACGACGTGGCCTTGATTTCTTCAGGTGTAGTTCCCCTTTCCAATACTCGAATATTTCCGATACTAAAACCCCGTCTACTGCCCAGAATCTGTTCGGGTATTGCATCCAGGCATACTCCCGGGCTAGAGCCTTGGTTTCACACGGGTGTTGTTCACAGTAGTCTTTTGTGTTTGGTGTGGTCATGTCGAGGAAGAAATAAAAACTTTACGTTTCGGTCGGCTCCAGCCAACTAAAAAAACTCCTATTCTCTTCACTTCAATAGAACGTACCGTTTTCTACGATGAATTTATCCACGTCCAAGGTCGGTGTTTCTTTCAACGCTTTTAACAACTTCGCATTAAACATGGTTTTCTACCCCTTGTGAAAACTCAGGAAGCGTGCCTGCCATTTATCGGAGGTTTGTGTCAACGGCCCATATCGGCGGTATAGAAACTCGTGAAGATACGGGTCCATGTGTGCGAATGAAAAAAAAATTCACATTATTCACAGTTTCTCTTCCAGGTCCACACCACTTTTCATAGGCTACGTATAATACAAAGCCACAGACTAGAGTATAGTCGTGTATATGGTCTAAATTATATCCTGACTTGAAACATCGAACATCCCTTCCTTTATATCCTCGGGTAGATTCTTGAAAGGTGACGGGGGTATACACTCGTACACGAGAGATGAATCGGGCGAGGTAAGAATCCTGCAATTCACAGGGGTACCGTAGTATTTGAAAGTCGCCATCGCATGGAGCGAAAAACGGAGCGATTAATAAATTATGTCTTCGTCTTCTGAAAACTCCGTGTTCTTGATGTATGGAAGGGCGGAGTAGTAGGACAGGAGAAGAGAGCGAATATTCTCGCTAGTGTTGATTTGTTGAAGAGACGTATTCAGAGTCTATACTTCACTTTTCATCTGCGCCACTTCCGAAGGCAATGTGAGAAGAGTCTGTACATCGCTCTTCGTCTGCGCCATTTCAGAAGGCAATGTGAGAAGAGTCTGTACATCGCTCTTCGTTTACGCCATTTCAGAAGGCAATGTAAGAAGAGTCTGTACTTCACTTTTCATCTGCGCCATTTCAGAAGGCAATGTGAGAAGAGGTTACAAAGACGTATTCAGAGTCCGTACATCGCTCTTCGTTTACGCCACTTCCGAAGGCAATGTAAGAAGAGTCTGTACATCGCTCTTCGTCTGCGCCACTTCCGAAGGCAATGTGAGAAGGCTTTACAAAGACATATTCAGAGTCTGTACATCGCTCTTCGTCTGCGCCATTTCAGAAGACAAAGTAAGAAGAGTCCGTACATCGCTCTTCGTCTGCGCCACTTCCGAAGGCAATGTGAGAAGAGTTTACAAAGACGTATTCAGAGTCCGTACATCGCTCTTCGTTTACGCCACTTCCGAAGGCAATGTAAGAAGAGTCTGTACATCGCTCTTCGTCTGCGCCATTTCAGAAGACAAAGTAAGAAGAGTCTGTATGTCGCTTTTTGTTTACGCCACTTCCGAAGGCAAGGTGAGAAGGCTTTACAAAGACATATTCAGAGTCTGTATGTCGCTTTTTGTTTACGCCACTTCCGAAGGCAAGGTGAGAAGGCTTTACAAAGACATATTCAGAGTCTGTATGTCGCTTTTTGTTTACGCCACTTCCGAAGGCAAGGTGAGAAGAGTCTATACTTCACTTTTCATCTGCGCCATTTCTTCCCACAGTGCTTCATTTCCTCCATGTTGTATTTCACCACGCAACATATCGACCTACTACTCAGTGAAAGTCCTTTCTTCACACAGCAATTTCTTCAAATACACATACAAAGCCACACACACTCCATATGAAAGGAAGTTTAAAACCGCGAGTATAATCGCAAACAGAGGCATGTATTCAACTGGTGTTTTAGTCCCGGCTTTTCTCGAGTGATATACACTCGGGAGTTTACCAAGAAGTGTAGTCGTGGTTTTATCTTTTCCTACAAGTGGTTTTAGAAACATTAACATACACACAAAAAGAAATTTCACGCCATATTTTCTTTTCCACATCAAAATGTAGTTCGTATTCGGTGGCAACAGAGAAGGCAAAACAACATGGCTTCTTCAGCACCATTAACCACAAACATACAACTTTTGGGTGAGCGACACTGAACAGTCCAATTTCACAACCATATCTTTATCCAACGTTTCAAAACTCCGCTCTATCCTCGGTTCTATGAAGAAGTATGTAGGCGACGTTCTTTCACACCAGGACAAACTCTCTGACCTCTCCCCCGAGATGTAAAAGGAAGTAATACAACAAATAGAAACAGGGAAGAAGAAGTTCCCAGCGTGCAGGATTGCGTGCTTTGATAAGGAAGTGAAAGAAGCCTATGCTCTCGCCGGGGTGAAATACGACGGCACAGTGCTGATGAACTACACCGTGTCTCTTATTATCGACGACATCGACAAGAAGGCCCCGCTTTTGGACATTGACTCTCTTATTGAATTAATCTTCGACAAGGACGAGTTTCATATCGCTGAAGTAATGGTGTCTTAAACCAGCATTAAAACCCGGTTCCTTTCCTCCGTGTAGAGCATGGTGAAGAGCTTCGTCTTTCTCCGTGGATGCGACCGTGAAGGGTTCATGGAATTATACAGGCAGGTTATCGCGAAGTAAGACGAAGGAATAGAACAGACGTATAGAGCGCTGCAGAAATACTAGACTCTAGACTTTGGATTTGACCAGCGAGTATAGTTCCTTGTAGTAGTATGAAGTTTGTATCTTTTTTCTATAAAGTATGATCAACATTGAATTAATCCCGTATAAAATCTCGCCCGATGTCTTGACAGAAAACTTCATTTCACGCATGCCCGCAACCAAGTATATGTCCTCGCAGTGGAAGAGTCTTAATCCCGTGAATAGAGAGAGGGTTTTACACGCTGTGTAGAAACAGCTGAAATGGGCCAAGGTGTAAATCCCCGCCGATATTTCAGATGAAGAGTTCTATCGACGTGTCTTTGAATTAATCCATCACACAAAACAGCCGCACACATACACGCACAGAGAGGCTTAATACTCTCGCTCTGAGTAGAAGCTTTTAGACAGGGCAGAAGCCAGGGCCAAGAAGTTCAAACAACTCTTTGAACTCGCACACATCTCTACACAGGAAATATACAGGACCGGTAGAAGCCTAGGTCTTCATGAAGTGAAGACTGCCGCAGACATCGGGGCAGGAGACGGGGTTATATCCAAGGTATGCTGTCAGGCACTATTTCCCCAGCTGAAGACACTGGATATTTACGAGCCCTATGTCGATGAACTTCGCCTTCAGAGAAAATTTCCTTTCAAAGTGAATTTCAAGAAGGAAGAGTTCACAGGGGGAAGTGTGAAGTACGATGCAGTGTTTTTAATCACCGCTCTTCACCACATTACAAATCCCGTGAAAGTAATCAACGACATATACAAGGCTTTAAACCCCGGTGGACTCCTGATTATACGTGAGCACCAACCCGAGTCTGTAAACGACAAGATGATGATAAACCTTATCGACATCCTTTGGGAAGTGTCTTTCACCAAGGAGAAGACCGTGGATGAATTCAAGGCACTAAACCCGGCACCATACTCCTCGCTGAAGGAATTGAAGAAGTAGAAGGTGAAGTGGATAAACCCGCCCAGCGCATACTTCACAGCAAAAGAGCTTGGAGATATTTTGAACGGCTTTGAAGTCCTTGGTCAACTGAAAGAGGAGAATTATACATACACGGAACTAATGTAGTATATGGTTTTCAGGAAGGCAAAAAAAGGAGACCATCCCGCAGTCAAATAATTTTGACAAGGGTCATCCCGCAGTCAAAGTGTTTTGAATATATTCACAAGTATAATTCAAGGTCTTATTTAAACACTATCATCCCGTTTGCTTCCCGGGCACAAACACCGTCTCTGTCCATGCTTTCAACCAAGGCACGGATTTGGCTTTTTTCTAAGTCAAATCTCTTCACACGTGTCGGGGCACCAATCAAGAGAAGTCCATTGTCTTTCACCAGGGCTTTAATCTCTGTTTCTGTAATGTCGTTGTTCTGAAACTTAAGCAAGTTGCACGCGACGTTGTATACATACTGGGCCATAAACACGCCACATGCCACGTCTTTAATCGGTGTGTTTTCTATCGCAGCTTTCTACTCCGCTGTTAAATACACGGCGAGGTCCGACTTCTTATACATCCCGAGGTGGTAGCGCTATGGATCATACTCACGCGGCTGTCTATAAAATGAATACACTGTCTCGCCAAGTCCAAACTTTGAACCGGAGGCTTTCAAGCCAGAGCTTTCAGCGAGGGCCTTTTGAAAAGCCACCGTCACCTTCTTTCTTTCAAGGACGTTTTTCAAGGGCATGGAATAAAACTCTTCTTTGAGTTGTTTCAAGGTGTTGAAGATGTCAAGTTCACCGCGTTAGTTCAAGGCCTACTACATCACACGTAGATAGGCCAGGACACCAAACGGTGTAATGTTCCTTTTAATAATCTTCAGTCCTGTTATCTTCAAATGCTTCTTTTCTTTGTATTTTTCAAAAAGCTCGTCTGTGGTGTAGTCTGTGAAATCCATTTTGTCGGCAATTTCACACAGTGGGACAATGGTGTTGTCCTTTTCTTCACATGTGATGTTGTCCACCTCTTGTCCACAGTAGTTCTTCCTGGTGATGTGCCAAGCCGAGCACAAGGCGTGTTCAAACCCAAACTCCAGAGAGAGCTTGTGCATAGAGTGTTTTATGAAGTATTAGAAGAAGTTGTTGTAATGGCCTTATACTGTGGTGAGTATATAGTGTCTCATACTTTCATCTTTCACATGGCGACTTTCAAGATGGTGAAGAGAGAAGTATGAAGAGTCTGTGTCTGTATAAACAAGGTCTATCTTCACGTTCACAATCAAGTTCCCCTTCCTATGAAGAATCAATGGCTCAGGGTCGAGCACCCAGCGTTGAAGAAAATCGTTGTATTTGTGAAGAAGAGAGTCATCAAACACTTCTGGGGAATAAATCACCCACACAGGTGCAGAGAGTAAATCCCGGCAGTTTTAAATGGCATAGCGCGCTTGCTTGGTCACGAGAGAAGACTCAAACATATTATACGCTGTGCAGAACCTTGCGTCGTTAGAACCATACTCTGAATTAATCAATATCTTAATCGCCTGTTGTTTCGCTTCGTAGAAATCGCGTTGGTCTTGTGTCAGCGCCTTGTTCTTGGCTTACTTCTTGGCAAGTCCACGGCGCTTTCTGAAGTCGAGAAGTAAATGGGCTTTTGGTGCGAAGGTGTAAGGCGAGGTTGTAGACGACGGTTCATGCGCGGGTGTTAAACCATCGGCACGGAGCTGTGTATCATCGGGGCGCACACCTTGGCGCAGAAAGACAAATGGATACTTCACTTGCATGTTGGTTTTAGCGAAGAAGAATTAATCGAAAATGAAGTCGTCGAGTTAAAACCTCCATCTATAGCCTTTGTGTCCACCACGATATCCCAAATCTCGTATAGTCTCCGTCTCTGGAGCGTAGCATAAATCCACGGTTAAATTCTCGTCTTTATACGGTGAATACATATCCACCACTTTCCACGCTTTTACTTCCTTCACTCCAAACTCGTCTTTATGCGTGAGGATATATTCCATGTCTTCAGCCTTGAGGATACAAGACTTATCTATGTTATTGCTTTCCTTCGCGGCTGGATAAGAAGAGGAGATATCGACTGCAGTAATGTATTAGTGAAAACCCTTTTCATCGAGATTTACAAAGCCGCCCATATTGCGTATGTAGCTGGCCTGGTCCTTCTTCGTGTCCATGGCTTCTTCAGAAGAAGAGGACTCTTCCTGTTCTAAAACTACAGGGTTTTGGCGAACCACATCGCGAAGCTCTTTTAAAGACGGGTTGTAAAACCATGAATAGAAATTGTTAGCAACATCGCACGTAAGCATGTCGTAGTCATGGTAGACTTAATTTATAATACATTCCACCTTTCTCGTCACGGCCTACTACACGCACGAAATCAGCGGACACTTTGTAATGTTTGAAGTCTATACATTTTGAAGCACAAGGCCGAGTTTGTTTTCAAGACGGGCTTGTTGTATAGAGTCTATTTAACAGTATTTGTATACATCTTTTAAACGGGCGACACATTGGTCGAGAGAATGAGGCTCTGAATACCGAAGGTGTGAAGAGGACATTATATGTGAAGAGGAAGAAAAAAAATTTCCTTAGGAAATTTTCGGGTCGGTTCGAGCCGACTAAAAAATTTTCCCTCGTGCGATGTTTCAATCGAGATTTGAGACCAATTTGTATTCGGGTTTTGAAGTAAATTCAAACCGTGTCTTTTGCTATTTTATTTATCCTTTTGTTTATTCTATTGTGTTTTTAGTATTTTCTTCTTATTTCTCCCTTTCTTTCCTTTCGTCCATCGATTTTATTAAATCTTTTATAAGCTCTTCTTAATCCCCTATTAAAGTTTGCTAATATTCCGTAATATATTATTTTAATAATTAGAGTGAAATTTCACATAATTAAATTATATTGTATATCGAAAATTGACATTTAAAACTGTCAAATGGATTCGGAGGGGAGCATTTTTCATCCCGAGGAAACCATCCTACCTTTTTATTATTTTTGTCAAACTCGCTACGATAGCTAGGGAAATATTGTTTGGTTAACATATCGTAGCGCAATTCAATAATGGAGTATTTTTCCATTACTCTGTCCTTGTTTAATTCGGAGTATTTTACAAGATCTCCTTTACTATTTAATTCATATTTAATACTTCCTTCATTAGTAGGCAATGTAAAACTTATAAAAGGCTCATATTAGCTTTACATTAATATTTTAATATCGGATTCTTTTATAAACCTTTTTCTAAGTGCTACGATAATATCTTATTTAATTTGGATTTAATTAATTAATGTACGAGTTTTCGGATCGATTAAAATTTCATCGGAATAGAGTTTTACAATCTCCTTTTATAATTATTCCGGAGTGAGATCTTTGTTTGAAAGGGTTTTAGTCTTCCTTTATGCTGCTTTCGCTGAATACAGTTTTGTGACCTCCTTTTATAATTATTCCGGAGTGAGATTTTCCAGAGTGAGATATTTCGTTGAATGTAGTTTTGCAACCTCCTTTTCCAATTCTTCCTGAGCGAGGTTTTTCTTTGAATTTAGTTCTACAATCTTCCTTAATAATACTTTTTCTGAATGTAGTTTGGCGACTTCCTTTTCCAATTCTATCACAGTGGGATCGTTCCTTGTGTATAGCTTTCCAATCACCTTTTATAATTCTACTAGAGTGAGATTTTTCGTTGAATATAATGCTGCATCCTCCTATAATTCTTCTGGAGTGAGATCCTTCCTGGTGTATAGTTTTGCGATCCTCTCTTCCAATTCTTCCGGAGTGAGATTGTTCCCTGAATACAGTTTTGTAATCTGCTTTTATAGTTCTTCCGGAGTGAGATCCTCTCTTGAATATAGTTTTGCGACTTCCTTTTATAATTCTACCAGGATGGGATTTTTCGATGAATAGTTTTCTAGATCGTAAATATTTTGTTTTGTTAACTTTCCTTTATTATAAAGCGCGAGGACATTAAAACTAATCATGCCCCTTTGAAAACGTTCATACATTTCTTTTTCAATATTATTGGCGGGTTTCGTTTTTACAAAACATGAACCCGTAATATAGCCTTCCGTATTATAAATAAAACCATTTGTATTTATTAAATTAATTAATTTCTTTACTTTTATAAGTTTATTTTCTACGCTGTAAAAACAACTATCTTTTTCTTTCTCGTTTTATGGTAAATAATTGAATTAATAAATCCAACTATTCAAATCTTCTACAACATCGCTTACTAATTGAAATAGTTTGGAAAATGTATCTCGGTTTTCTATTTATTTAATTTTTTCAATTGTTGAACGAACATATTCAAAAATAACATGTAAAATTCTATATTATTAATCGATATCCAGATTTTTGTATTCATTTGTTTCTCTGTTATTTTAATATTTAAATTATTTTAATATTTCTTATGGATTTCTCGATTCATATTATTTAATTATATCCTTAAACGCATCCACATATGCAGAATAAGTATCATGTGGGAGTATTTTGTTTTGTAGTTCAGCACGGAGAGTATTAACTCCATTTATACCCGTGGTATAATCCAAGATTTAATTAATGATCATTTCTCCATTATCTATTTACTTTAATTTACTTAAATTAATAGTTTTATCTGTTTCATTTACTTCTACGTGAATTTATTATAATATTTCTTTAATCCGATCATTTAAATTAATCTCTATATTCGAAGAGATACTATCATCTGTTAGATCTTTGATCCTATTTGCGAGATCATCCAAGTTTAAAATTTCGTCGTCTTTATCACCCCCATTATAACCGGGGCTTAAAACCCACGTCGCAAACCCGGTCGCAGAGTCGATTACTGCGCCCATTTGTTTTTCAAAAAAACCCGAACTTCACTCACAAGTGAGCGACAGTCTCACTCAAACACACCTTTATCGTGAGCATTTTCACTCACAAGTGAGCGACAGTCTCACTCGAAAATGCCTTCGTCGACTCCATCCAAGAAGATATCATCGTTTTCATGTCCATTGATTATAACCTTGCCTTCAGCAAAGGCTTCATTCTTCGCTTTCAACACAGTGCCCTGTGCGCAGGCTCCTTTCACGATAAGCTTCCCGCCTTTAGCTCCACAGCCGGCTTCGATTATAACCTGTCCCTTGTCTGCGCTGTGTGCGGGAAGATGAACGTGGTGAACATCGTCGTAAAGGACAATGCGTCCATCGTGTCCACTTTCTGGACCTATCTCCACAGAAGAACACACGTTTCCAATTTCCACGTTGTGTGTGTTTGCGCCGATGATTATATCGCTGCACTTTTCACCGACAGATACATGCTTACAGCCGGGACCTAAAACAACGTTTGAGTCGGAGCCTATTTCACAGTCTTCACACCCACTTCCTATCACAGTGTCGACAGAGTAGACATTCACGTGGGAGAGAGATATGTTTTCACCGGCGAGTATAAACACGGGTGTAGGACTGGCGATGTATACATGGTCGAAACCAAGGGTAAAATCCCCTTCTATCCTCTTCACACTATACTTGACGCCGTGCGATACAGACTCGGAAGTAGAACGCAGGTTTATACTCAGGTTTGAAAACTTGACACATGCCTCTTCTTTGGGTGCGTTTATAGTTGCTATTTTCATCGCATCACGCCCCTCGATTTTAACCTCGAATAATTCCTTGTGTATATTCTCAGGATCATAAAACGTGAGAACATGCTTGGCTGTATCAATGCACTCTGCCACCGCATTGTCATCAGACGGAGTCTTCAGACGACTGTCCTTGTATATAAACCTGAGCTCGGGCCTCGACACAGAGTAGACTCGAGTCGGGTCGTCATAGTAGTATCTGTCTTCTGTGATATACACACGACCAGCGCCCGTGCTTTAACGCCCGGTTTTCTGTATGCGCATATTCTTCCCGTTTGTACCAAGGGAAGAGAGCTTGACTGTAGTATTGGATTTATTCGTGAGATAAAACACTGACATTTCTTTTTTGAAAAAAATATCGCACATTTCATTCCACAAACTTTTGGTTCACACCCGAGGCAAAGAAGATGTGTTGAAGTAAGCGTTAATTATACGAGTGGTTCACTGTCATAATATCTGTCTCTGGGATGTCGCCACAGTTCAAGCATCTATACTGTTGTCTCATCCTGTTGTATATGACCTCGGTATTTCCACACTTCTTACAAATGTGTATAGTCGTGTGAGAAGACAAGGGTCCATAAAACGACTTTAATACATTTGTTGCACCACTGGCTCCAATCGCCATCCTTTCCATGTCTCCAATCTTCAAGCCACCATTGCTCTTCTTCCCGGCAGGAGGCTGTTTTGTAATCGGGTCGCACTTCCCGTCATCATTCCTGACTCTAATCTTCTCGTCTACAAGGTGTTTCTACACGGTGTAAACAATCGGCGCTGCGAGGATGACAGGGTGATTATATAGTTCGTTCTTATACTGGTTGTAAAGCTTCGGCAGCTTCACGTCTTATAATTCGTGTATGTATTCAAGGCGCTAATCGGAGGATATTTCCGCTTGAAGGGCCTTCGTTTTCATACAGTTTTGTATAATCCACAGATAAGTCCACGGCTCTAAAATCTGGCCATATGTCTCTCTCTTCATCGGAGGGTAGTAATTCTGTATAGCATTCAGTGTCAAACCCTCGTCTGTATACGGCAATTCATACGATGGCACAAGTTTAGCGATAGTGCTCTTCTGTGTATTCTTTGAAGTAATCTTGTCTCCCTTCGATGGTTTACGCCCAAAAGCGAGCCTGACCACTTTCCTGTTGTTGGCGTTGTTGAGAGAGTATGTGTTCACGTTCGATACACACACATATTCTCCCTCTTGTGTTTAGTTGTATACAGTGCTTTGGTCTATCCAGTCGTTTTCCACTTGTCTTGACTTCACGATAAGAACGTCGTTGTATTTTATCTTCACACCCATTTCTGAAACCTCGGATACACTCTGGTCTACCTTCGTGTAATCATATCCTTCCTTTCTCCTCGGCGCCATCGTGAACTATTCACCGACTCCTTACTTGTCATCATCATAGCATAGATACTGGGTTGTAGCCCAGCCATATCTCTCGACAAAATCCTCGCATACAACAAGGCCGTCTTCTTGGTTGTAGCAATACGGCATCCATCCCATGAAGACTTACTGGCCATATGGTGTCGTTTTCTACAGCACTTTCTACGCCACGGTTTAAATCACGTCTCTTTGGTTTTAATTAAGCGTGAGCATATTGCGCGTGTATACATTGTGATAATTCGACACCATCTATTCCTGTGTCGCTTTCATTTGAGAAGTGAGATACGCTGAACGTGTCCCATTCGAGTGATTAATAAACGGCACAGAAGCGGGGGCAGGACCCTACATTCCAAGCGGGGCAAAGAACCACTTTATACGCTTGTCCACTTCAGGCTCTAACCAATATTCTTCAACCACAAAATTGTTTGCCATTTCTGGGCAGATGTATAGAGCGTCGCCATCTTCAAGCATCTTGCGCATGGTCTTCTTGTGGATTCCATTCTTCACGACTTCTCTCTTGAAAATGGGCGTCATTATCCTCCCGTTGTCTGTCATGACATTAATCTCGCGTTTGTCGATGTTGTAATACACGGAAGTAAAGAGCTGGTTTGCGTCGTCTTAAAAGCTTCCCTTTCCGTTCGTAAAAGCATGTTCATGGCGCCATTTCATGATGTCATTGTAAAACGCCTTCCACACATCTTCACGCACAAATCCAAGGATATTGAAATTGACTTTCACACTGAAATAAAGCTTCCCCTTTTCACGCTCTTTCACAAAGTTCTTATGCTTGGTTATAAACTCTGTCGCTGGCGCGGGAGAAGTCGGGATTGTAATGAAGGTGTAAATCACTGGAGAGAGATAGCGCCCTATGTTGGCTCCAGACTCGGGTGTGGTAATCCCGCAGATGAAGCCCGCAAAAGCCTATTGGACACGACGCTGGTCGTATTTTAGTTTCCCGCCAGCTGTCGGTGGCTTTATTACTATCTCTCTCTTCTGCTGTGTAGAAAGGAGTTCAGACTTAAACTCTTCAAGGTTTTTCATAATCTTGGAATTGTCCGTGTTTGTGAAAGACTTCTTTATACTCCTGTCTAAATTCTCTGAAAACTACACCGCCATGTTCTCGAGGGCGTCCTTGAGAAGGGAAGGTGAAGTTTTCAAGGCTTTGAAATCATATTATTAAATCACGGGTTTAATTATCTCTGTAGCCTTCTTGAATGAATCGTTGGCTTTACCCCTGAGTTCTGCGATGATTTATTATCCCACTGTCACCACGCGTTTGTTGTAAAGCACATCTCTGTCGGTGAATTTACCGGAGTTGAAAGCATCGAATATAGACTCGCATATCTCGCCGAGTGTTTGACAGTAAGGAGACTCTTTTCCTATCTCCACAGGATAAATGTATTTAGAAAGCCCATACAGAGCGTTTTATATACACTCGAAAGCGTCCTTGTCTGTATTCTCTGGCTATTCACGCGCGATTATCTTCCCGATTACATACAAGGCTTCTATCTGCGACATCTTCCTCTTCTTCATCAAGCGCACATGGTGGTTTCCATGCTGGCATATTTCCAAGAAGAAGAGCGTCTTCTATAGATCGTTTCTTGGATTGCAGTATTAAAGCATCTCTGTGTCTGTTTCACAGCCATATGCTCTGAAGAGAAGAGAGACGGGGATGAAATTATCATGTGCTCCAAAGTTGAAATCGTGTCTCTATTTGAAGTTCAATACAAGGTCGTTTACAAAGTTCACAGCGAGGCCTTTCACCTTGTCTTCCTTCGACTTCTCCTTCAAGAGGATGAAGATGGATTAATACGAGTTTCCAAACTCGACGTCTGCTTGGTAAAGATAGTCTGCTCTTACGACCTGTCCTGTAATCGTGCTCTTCGCGATAATAGGTTTGTTGAAAGGATATGAAAATCCGTTCTGGATATTCCACGACACGCCATTCAAGACTATATTCCCTCCTTTGTCGTCGAGGTCTAATCCCGCGTCATACTTCTGTCTTCGAGACATCTTCACTGCGGGGTCAAAAGACGACATTTACATCACGGGCAACTTGAAGGTCAGCTTCCCGGCTTTAATCTCAAAAGTCTCTTGAAGTTTGGTTTTGTATTTAATGTATTCTTCATAATGTTCTATCATGTGTCCTTCGCCGTGTTGAAGTTTCAGTTTGTCGACAAAGGTCTGAAGGCTCTGTTCAAAGATTTGGTTTGTCAATAGTTAAAAGGTAAATACAATGTCAAATTCATAGCCGCACATGAAGTCTTTTTTCTGCGCCATCGCCTGTATGCTCGTGAGGGGCATATCGTTCTCGCCAGGAAGAAAGACTTTGGAAGGAAGCAATTTAATAGACAAATACACTTGCTCTTTTCTGTCGGTTGGTCTGAAGATGTGTTGAAGGTTGAATTTTTAAATGATATCTCTCAAGTGTTCATACACCTGGTTATAAGACTGAAGCACTTATCCCACGGGATTGAACTCGCTGAAATACTGTTTACAAAACTGGTATTCAGGCGAGTTTGCGTCCATGTAATCGGCAAGGGAAGACTTCGGTTTCATTATGTAAATTAATGAAAAAAATTCTCCTTGAGTCTTCACACCACTACGTCAGACCCACAACAACCTCCCGCCATATACCCTGTCCACTTCAACATCTCCAAGAAGCTCTGTACTCGGGCTCGATGCGACGGTGAACTACACTTTCGTTTCTACACCGTTTTTATAGAACTTTAATGTCCCGTTTTTGAACTCGATTTTCTACACCGTTGTTTTACCACCGCGTAGTTCTGTACCCGCGCACTGTATTTTGCGGAGGATTATAGCCTCTCGTGAAGCGATGGCGGTGCCTTCCTGAATTTCACCGTCGAATATAATCGTGTTCTAAAACACCGCATCGCACACCGGTGCAGAACGGATTGTAATCTAAAATTAAAACCGCTTGAATTCAACCCGTTCTGTCGGCATTTCTAAATCGTAGATTTATGCGAAGTCTACATTCTGGTTTATATTCGAGTCGAAGGATATCGTTGGAAGCTTGCTGAGATTGTAGAAGGAAGCGAAGTCCACACTTTGTGTATCGCCCATTTTGAAGAAGTATGTATACACCGGCGGACTTACGTTTTCACAATAGAAATTATTACAGAGTAGTCTGTCCACCGTTTCTTCATAGTTTCCATTCTCTCCGTTTGTCATCTTGAATATGGTCTTTCCTGCGCTGTTTAATATCGCGAGAACATAAGGCTTTATATCGCTGGCGAGAGATGGCTGTTTATACATAACGATACAATTGTGGATCTTCCCTTGGTTTATCTTCTGGAACTATCTCTCGCTTGCAACCTCGGTCACGAAGAAGGTACAATCCTTGTATTCATTCCCATCTTCAAGTTGGGCCATATTCTCGACTGTGAACGTTTTGTTTATAATTATCTTGCCCATTGTTTGTATATAAAAAAGAGGTTTGAACACTGGTTTCGATTGTGTTTGTATATAAAAAAGAAACCGGGTTTATCTTCACTCTTTCTACACCCTCGATTTATTCATGTTGTAAATCCTCCGTCTTAATATCTTCACTGCGACATCGTCTCCTTTCTCGTGTCTGCAGCGGAAGCATAAATACTTGTCTTCACCCCCTTTAAATGCGCTGTGTTCTTTGCGAAGGCATAAAACACAGGTTAATTCACGCTTTGGAATCTCGGATGTGGTGTCGTCTTTGGACTCGCTCTTACGTTCGTCTTTGGTTTCTTTCTCCGGCATTTTCAAAAGGAGAAAAAAACACACTATGTTTTTCACACGCTCTGTATCATGTTTTCATAATGTCTTAATACACTGCGTTCTTCTTCGTACATTAAAACCTTGAACTCCTCGTTGTGAAGAGCTCTATTGAAGTATCGCACAAATTGTTCATTTTCACACCTTACGAAATGCTTGTAGTCGCGCTTTAATTCAAGTAGTGTTTAGAGCTGTGAATGAAGCACTCCTTGGTGGTACACTAAATACGTCATTACAATATCTTGGAAATTGTACTCATTAAAAGAAGGAATCTCCGGCCCTATTAAATGAATCTTGTCGTAGTAGTTGTACTAGATCTCTGCGAAGAGTAGTGCGAGATTATGTCGCTGTACTATCTCCCGTCGGCGCCGTGTCTCGAGTTCTTCCGGTGTCATTTTCTGGAGATCTTTCAAAGGTACGATGGTATCACACACATCGCATCCCGCCATATAAATCCTGTCTTTGTTGCAGACAGAGACCGGGGAGAAGAAGAGATCCTTGTTTTGTACGGACACGCCATCTAAAAGCATGTCGCTGTCTTTTGAAAGTATAGTAATATCCTTGGGAGATACACCGTCGCATAAAAACTATTTACAAAGTGTTTTAATCACCTCGTCTGCGTTGAATGCAGAGTGGAGGATGTGAACGTTTTTCGCATCTGCGAAGTACTTTCTTATAATCATGAAATTATACAAAGGTACTTTTAATATGTTGCTTTGTGTCTGTGTCTTGTTCACTTGTCGCATACGAATCTTACGATTTCCTTTGTGAATTGAATACGACGACACTTTCCTTCCGTCTGGAGCGTAGAGTTCGAGCGTGCGTCCATCATCGTCTATATACTTTAATGTAAACCCGTATAGTGTCTTGTTTATTTCCGAGAGATCGATCTCGATCTTCTTCGTTGAATTGGACATCGGATCAAAAACGATGTAGTATTCGTTTTCTGGATGTCGCGCAATCTTCCTACAAAAGGACATTAATATGTCGAGTTTAATACGGGGTGTTATCTACGCATTTCTCACCGTGAGAAATTCTTGATAAATTATGTTCGAAAAATCGATTAAAGTCTTCGGTTTAAAAACAAAGTCTTGGTGTTTTTTTGCGTTGTGTTTAAACTGGTGGAATAAACCTTTGATTCCCATTATCGCACAAAAGAAAAAAAATTTACACACATTTTCAAACCAGTCGAAGTGTGTTGTCTTACTCTCCGGCTTTTTGCTCGAACTTCACCTTTTGTTCTAATCCGAAGCTTATTTCAATCTCCGGGTCTCCGTCTCTATCCCAGATATCGAGACCGCTCTGTTCATACGCCGCTTCAAATTCCTCTGCGTATTCATATCCATGTGGAATTTACACAGCGAAAGACTGTGTTGTATGCTCGTTTGCATACCATGCTTCGAGCCCATCCATATTTTCATGAACAAAGAAGAAGAGATTGCGCGATGTTGCGTGTCCGAATAAAGCTCCGCATTTTACGTTGAATTAAACCTTGTCCAGTGCGAAGTGTCCTTCTGTGTAAATCGCGTGATAGAGCGTTTCTCCGTCGTGTGCGAGAACGTGGTTGAAGGCGAATGTATAGACTCTAAAATGTGTTTTGGGAAAGATCTATTCATCCACAAGGAACTCGCCCCTTTCATTCGTGAGGAGAAGGCAGCCTTCGTGCTCGAGAAGAATACACGGCTTTTCATCGATGTTAAGTATCTCCGCAAAATCGGGTATGAAGGGAAGGTAGGTTTCCTTTCCTTCGATGGAGAGAGTGCTTCCTTAAATCCTGGGTTCAAAACCCTTGAAGTAAACGGATTCTAGTGTTCGCATTGTCATACGATGGGAAAAAAATTTACAATTTCACATCGAGTATGTATCGACGAGTCTATATTCGCTCTCGTATACTTCGACGACATTCACGAGGCCTTCTTCTGGGAAGGGAACATAGACCCTTTATGTCGACGTCTAGGGAATATCCTCTATTCTCTTCACTTGTGCACTGTCCGTATACTCGACTTTGTACTCCGGCGGAAGATTCTCTACACCCTTCGCCATGGAAGCGGTGTATCCCTTTATCGGGTCCAACTTGAGGAAGAGTAATGTGTTTCTATTGAGGAAGAGATATCGATCCGCACCTCTGGTCGGAATGCTGAAACACGGTATGTATGAAAACGTGTTCTCGTCTATTTTGTAGAGCTTGTCTTCGTGAAGGAACAGTCTCTATTCTCCGATTTGTACGTAGTTTGAAGGAAAAGCCGCATCCTTAATCTCTTCTGTGCGGTCTATTTCCCCAGGTTTCACATCCAACACAATCCTTGTCCCTTCTTCGTTCTCAACGAAGATATATGCGTGCGTTTAGAACATAGTTTCCACCACGTCTAGAACACGGTGTGTATCTGGAACACCAAGTTTGTTAAGACAGCCAATGTCGCTACCAAGGCGTAGATCCACTTCATACACCTCCATATGGACACGGGTGTCTTCCGAGAATAAAAACAAGTATTAAGACGCGTTTTTGGGCTTCTTTCCTTCGATGTCTTTCAACGTGAACTACATCAAGTTTAAATACTTGCGAGGAGTGTCCCACTCTGGAAGGGGGATAAAGCCTCCGTCTGGAAACACCAGAATCGGATGTCGCAGATGGGCAACGTCCTCGTTTACAGAACCGATTTAAAACGATAGTTCTTGCTAGAACGACATTTCACAAAAGAAAGAAAAGAAACTTTACGCCCACGTTTCATTTGCGACATTTACAGAATTTATGTAATTCGCCACCGTATGCTTGAAACGGGACCAGGCTCACAAACTGGATTTTCTAAAGGGCTAAATGACGATACAAGCATGTGTATCCGGAGTATGACGTCGCAGCATCGTCGCACTCCTTCAACTATCGCCAATAAAATAAAAAAAGGTTTCACGTTTCATTCACACAGGAAACACTTCCAGTCTCTCCCCCAGGCACAGTTCTGGCACATAGCATGACCACTTCCGCACATCCAGAACCCGAGCTTCTTCTACATACAGTCCGGGCACATCGTCGGGGTGTTTAAAACATAGTATTAATCTCCGGATTTATACAGACTTTCATCGCGGATTATGAACTCGTATCTAACCCGGTCCACATCCTCGCACAGCACTCCACCTGCGACGTAGAGCCTTCCCTTGAAAGGTACTATGTCTTTAAACAAGCAGAACTCACCATTGTGCATCTTCATCATTGTAATCGTGTGTTTGTAATACGAGACAAAGAAGAAGTAAATCGCGCTTTTGTTCTCGACACAAAATACGTCTTAAATCCTGTCCATAGACGAAGATGAAGGAACCAGTTTTAACTCCAGTTTCATATCATGGGATATTTGAAGATAGTATTTCGTTGAAATTAACGACTTGTCTGAATATGTCCTTCCGAAGAAGATGAAATCGTATATATCCGTGTGTACACAAAACGCTTCCTGTGGGAGTATTGTGCGAGAGAATTAAATAAAGCTTTATTTCTCCACCGAACACACCGCAATACATTGGGGTCTAGAGCACACCACATACGGAAAACACACCGCGTAGTTTTACATGTTTTTTACTGGGACTTTAAACAAGGGTGTAATCTCTGTATCAAAACAATAGAGTGTGTCGTCCAATAAAACCATGTTCTTATTCCTCGCTTTAAAACATCCGTCTTGAACATTGGAAATATACCTGTCTTAAAGACGATAAACAGAGCACGGTGTGAAAAGCCACGTCGGAGACCCGGTATCTGCCGACTCGGCAGAGGAGGCGCCGCACGAGAAGCAATCTACGATTTATCTACAGAGTGCATACACACGTCGCTTATGGAATACAAATGCTCGATGTGTGCGGGAGTCTGAAAGCGAGATTACAAACCCTGTAGAAAACGTATAATACTACCATTCGGACACGTTTCTTATAGAGAAGTGTGGAATCGCCCTCGAAATCCCGTTCGGTTTGTAGAAATAGACTCGTAGGTTGTTGTCGATATGGCGACAGTCAAATGCCCCGTATGAAAACTCGATACGCATGTGTGTGAAGAGGAAGAAAAAATTTTCCAGAGGAAAATTTCGGGTCAGCTCGGCTGACTAAAAAATCTACGTTCATTGCTATTGCTCTTACGTATTCAAACCAGCCTCTAAAAGAACTCCTTTAAATACTTTAGTAAATCTTTATCCGTATTCATATAAAATTACCTCACATTCATCTGTGTACTTTCGACTTTGTTTTAGATCGTGTTTAATATTTCATCAACTACTACATCATCATCATTTTTATAACGCTAACCCCGCATGAATACTGTGATTTCATTTGGCACTCTTTCACCAATTTATGTAAATAATTCTACATCCAAAGGTCGCACCTCTCTCACTAATTCTAGCATCTCTACTCTCGTACGGTTGCATTTTAGAGCCTCTCTCCATTTATCCCGGCTTTGTAGTTCTTCGTCGTAGATGTTTTTCAAGTTGTTCAAATGCTTTTTTATTACATCGTCAACACCATCTAAATATTTTATTATTAAGTCTGTTTTCCATGGTTCCTACTTAACTTATAGATCTGGTGTCCGTACCAAGATTTTCAAACTCTCATTGAACGCTCGTTTCATATAATTTATTATTGAACCATCTTTCACTGCTTCCTTCCTGTCTTTTAGTACAAACTATTCAAGAAGTCTTATTTATCTTTAATAAATGCCCGCTTATGCAGTTTTTTCGTACCAGAATTAAAAGGGATTTGCAAACCGTTTCAGCCTATCTTCGTACCTTTTATGATCTCTAGGCTGCTTCATATCGTTGTTTTAAGGATCGGTATCATCCATGGGAAAGAGATCTTTAAGATAATTCATGGTTTTAATATAAAAAAATATACACACTTTTTCAATCAAAGTTAAAATCAAGTTCTTCACGAATTTTTAATTACTCCTCTTCAGAAAGCTTGTTCCATTCTTCTTGTGGCATATTTCCTATCATGTCTTTAGCGTCGTTTAGTTCTTCGCAGTATTTACAATTCTCACAACCATCACAATTATAGCAATATTCACATTTTTTACAGTCTCCACATGATTCACACTAAAAGCAATTTTCACAATTACAACACAAATTACAGCCACCATATTCCCTACAATGATCACTTTCACCACAACCAAAACAATCAAATAGTTCCCAAGATGCTACACAGGCTTCACATTCTTTACAATCTTAAAGAGAACTAGACATAAAACATCTCTTACATCTCTCTAAGCTTGAACAATTATAACACTTGGTACAGTCTTCGCACTTTTTACAGTCGTGGCACTCGATACAATTCTCACAGTCTTTACAACATATACAATCTTGGCAGTTTTCACAGTTTTTAATATGGCCTTCGGGTGGGGATTATAGCGGCTTATGACATCGTTAGCGAGTATCTTAAAATCCAGTACAGAATTTACACTCGGGACAGTAGATAGCACATATTGACATTTTATGAAAAAAATTAAATTACTTAAAGTTTCATTCTTCAGAGCTTCACTCCATCCTCGGAATAACACGGAAGTAATCCCGTTGAATATGCTGTGTTCTTTTCAATTTAGCAATTTCAGGTATATACTTCTTGATATGATCTTCAAGTCTTTTAGCCTCGTCTTCATCCTTGACTTTAAACCCGACAAATGTTCTACTAAAGCACTCGCCTGGCTTCACGGTAATAAATCTATTGATTACTTTTTTGCCACCATAGGCGGCAGGGAAGACGAGATAATAACAGTCGGTTGGATAAGGCACTTAATCGCGTGGGAAATACTTAATTCTTTCATAAGACATATGGCAGGGGATATATCCTTCACAGTGTTCCTCAACAAAACGAATATCCTTAGCATTTATTGGAGTTCTTTATTAATATTGGAATTAATCTAATATACTCTCTTCATATGTTTTAATCTCGACTCCTTCTTCCTTGATAAACTCATCTTATATGGGGTTTTCATACTCGGAATTGTATACATAAAACATTACACCACCTTAGATGTTTACACCCTTGAATGTATCCTTTGTATAAAACTTCTTGTATTGAAGATGTGGTATTAAATCGTGTCTAAATTCGATTATTGATTTATATGCATTTGTCGTCGCGGTACAAAAAGCTGTTTTTACAAGGAAGCACGAAGCTTTTGTTTTCATCGCTGCTTTACAAAACAAGTGATAAATGGTCGGATGATGCCTGCTTTAAGTGTTTGGATTTTCCTTAGTATAAGGTGGGTTTGTAATCACGAGATCATACTCAGCGTAGTCATCGCGTGTGAGAGCATCTTTTATACTTCCTTCTCTCCCCGTAAGTATGTCGCAGAATTATACATTGGCAGGAGACACATCGCTGTAATCAACTTCATACCCTCGCAAGAGCAGGATGGCTACAAACACGCCTTTTCCACAACATGGTTCCAAACATTTAGTTCCAGGCTTCAACACCCCGCATTCTTCGCATGCATTTACCATCTCTTCAGCAACTTCCCATGGTGTCAACACCTCAGCGTTTTATTTCTTTTCAATATCTGTCGTCATAAACAATTCTTTCATCTCTTCATATTTCTCTTTTGAAAGCGGCGTCCTTATCATTTCATAAACATATGATAAGAACTTGTTCTTCACACCGTCATAGCACCCTTCGATTATAATCTGGCATAAATCGTCGACAAATTCCACGTCTTCTTTCGTGGCATAATCATCGGCACTAAACTTGAAGGAAAGATATTGTTCATACACTTTGGCTTTATCCTTCACGGCGCCATACATCCATTCACAGTCCATGTCGTGATTATACTTGTTGACATGATTCACGGCTTCATTCATGATTCCTTCCTTGTATGCTGCCATGACTAAAGCAGAGAGCATACGACCCATGAGAGTGAGCCACGCAGGAGAGGCCTGTCCTTAAAGCGCGTTTTACATTTCTTCCAAAGTCTTCTTGGTGTGAACAGCGTTTGGTTTTCGTTCTACTTCTTTTCTTAAGCGTTCCATCTTCTTCATTTCACGTGCCCGTCTCTCGCCTTTGTTGTGAGACTTGTGATATTCAATTAGTCTGTTCATTATGTCCTTGGCCTTGGTCTTGGTCATTTCCACGGCCATTCTTCCAAACTCGCACTTGTCAATGTCTTCAGGGTTTACAATGCCGGCGAAGAACTCCTTGGCGATTTCACCATTGAGAAAGACACGGTCTGTTTGTCTGTATAAATACATTAATACTTGTTTATACACAGTGAGGTTCTTAAAGTATACATGGCGCTCTATGTTTACATCCTTTTGATTGAAGCATCGGAAGATAAGCTGTATGTCTTACTCTGTAAAGGATTCATTCCTGTCTTCAACCACGAAGCAGTTAGGGATTGTAGCCCCGGTTGTATACTGAACTATAAGCAGATATGTTCCCTCGGCAGAGTCAAGTTTTATATCCGTTTCATCAACGGCGGATTAAAACTTCCATCCTTTTGTAGCGGCTTCTTCACGGCACTATTTTCTGTTTCCTTTTCTATTGAAGATGAGTCTTATGCCATGTCCAGGTTCTTTACTTTCACCAAGATGAAAATGTATCTTAGGAAAACCAGGAATAGGGCGTTGAATGTAGTCTCCAAAGTTGTAATGTGCGAGATAATATTCATATGCGTTCATCTTCAAATACCACTCCAGCTTCTCACTCGTTCCTGTGAAGAAGACTACATGCTTAAAGTTGCCGAGGTCTATAGTCGCTTCTGTTAAATCCGTCATAAAGCTTTCTTATGGCTCGTCGATGAAAACGATGTCATGAAGCTGGGTGTCTGGAGCTTGCTCCGAAGAGCTTCGCTCTGAATTATGAAGTTTTAAATACTGTATACTCACTACACCGTCAAAAGCATAATCCCCGGTCGTTTCCGTGGGTTTGGTTGTAATAATGGACACTTCCCATCTGAATATATCCGCGATGTATCTCATCAGGAAACTCTTTCCAAAGCGACAGAAACAGTTTACAATACTAATCCTATGAGAACAAATCCCGTCAAGATGTTTGTCGATAAACTCCTTTTGATATGGCCGGAGTTCAACACTCGGGGTATTAAACTCGCACTTAGCAAGTAGTTTAGCATACAGGTCGTTATCGCAGACTATTAACTTCGCTTCATACGGAAGTCCTTGTCGGGCGATTTCACCACGCAAGTAATCAAGTTCTTTATCCTCGTTTACATGTTTGGTGGCTTTAAGCTATATGGCGGTGTTTCCGATAATACAGTCTATCGCTTTCACGTTGTCTTTCAGAGGCCATGTGTATGAAAAGTTCTTTATGTTCTTGCGATAAACCCATTTGAAGAGAACTTCAAAAGGTTCAAACAAGGTTTAATCCTTTCCATAAACTTTACGGTCTTTAATTATTTACTAAAACACTTCATTAGAAAACAGGTCAGAAAACATGTTTGAAAACAAAGAAAAAAATTTTTCTTTTTCAATCTCTTCACACCCTTCTCAGTTCGAGGTCTAATACTTCAGGAGGCAGACGTGTTTAGTAATATACGTGACGTTCTTATACTATGGGATGATGATGACACCGAAGTTCTATGCGTTGTTCTTAAGATAGGCCTTAATCGTGAAGTTAGGAGCATAGGCTGGAGAATACATACAGTTCGGGAAGCCTTCCTGGTAGAAGACAGAGTCGATAGGAATTTGAATAAGGTTGTTGAATTTGAAGCTGCTGTTAATCCCGGTGTGTTCATAAAGCATATATGGCGTGAACATCTGGGCGCGGAATGGGATTTGGTCCGTCATGTTAATGCTGCTCGCCGTGACCATCTGAAGAGAGTCGACAGGGACAAGGCTGTAGACACTGTTGTAGTTCGCGCTGACGTTGTTGTCGCTTAAGTTCACGATGTTAGTGCCCTGGCTGGTGACGTTGCCTCCAGCGGTGAAGCGCATAAGGTCCCAAAGCTCGAGATGATACTTGTTTACATTAATCGGGATAATCTCCAGGTTGGTGCCAGAGTTCTGGTCCACGTAGAGAGTCTCGGTGTTGACAAAGAACATCCAAATGTTAGTGTAGAAGTTAGCCTTGTTGAACTGCGCCAGCTCTACATCCGTGCCACTTGCGTCGACTTGTCTGTAGATCTTCTCGTAGTTGTTAGTAATCCAGTTGTAGTATTTGTATCCAGCGAGGACAGGGTTCAGCTGTGGGACCCAGACATACTTCATGTAGAACAGCACAAACTTCATATTGTTGGTGTTGCTGAAGATGATATCCTGGGTCTTCACGCGGTTCTTAAGAATACGCTCTCTGCGAGAATAATCCGTCGGGTCAAGAGCCAGCGGATTAACACTGATGGAAGTGTTAATGAAAGCGAGCGGATTGCAGAACTGGAAGCGGACAATCAAACTCTGCGCGGCACAAGCGTAGTGTGGGAACGAGGTGTTAATGCCCTGGCAGATGAACAGGAACTGAAGCGGGAAGTAGAAGTCGACAATGCCGTGGACCTTTCTGAAGGTATGAATCGACATTCCATCGACGTTCTTAATCGCCGGATAGTTCTCCTCGTTTTGCTTGTTGGCAAGCATCGAGGCATTATACTTGTATACAGACATGGCATTATCCCCGGATGGAACGAAGTCCCTGTTGGAGATGAAAGTCCTGTAGATATCGACACTGTATAGAGCGAGGTCATTCTCCTCGTATGGCTTCACCTCAAGGTTAAGGTATCCGATATTGGCGTGCTACATCAGAGGAGACATCGCGTTGAAAGTCTGGAGAAGATAGCTTCCCATCTGTGCGACGGTCTATTGAACGAGGTCAAGAAGAGTGATTTGTGCCGCGTCCGAATCGTAGTTGTTAATGCTGGAGACGAACACCTTGGATAGATTCGTGCCCGCATCTCCAACTTCAGACGGGATTATTCCCGTGTTGCCCGTAAGATAGGAATCAACGAGGACTTTATCTCCTTCGTAGTACATCCTGCTTCCAATGTAGAACATCGCATCGTTCTATTTATCGGTGAAGCTCCCGGTCCTTGCAGCGAGAGTGAACGCGAGCGTGGAAGCGGTCTAGGCACCGGTCTTCGTAGTAATGGTGAATTTCGAGTCGCTGTATCCGAACCATGCGATAGGATCGGTAGCAGTGGTTGCCCCCGCTCCTGACGCGACACGAATAAATGCTGGACCCTCGGACGGAGTGAAAGTCTAGTACCCATGCGTGGCTTTAGACACGACATAAATCCGGAAGTATACCTGCTCTGCGTCATAGATTATAGTAGGGACTACATACACGGTTTCATTCCCAGTTGAAACATTGGCGCATTAATCCAAATCGATGTTGGACAAAAGAGTGTCGATATTGGAAGTGAGATACATTGGCATATTCATGTTTTCAATAACGACCTTGTTCGAGTCGTATTCAAGAGCGATAGAAGTATCGTTCGTACCGAAACGCCAATACAGGGTGTTTGCCATGTTTATGCTCTTGATTTGCTTCTTGTCCTTATTCTGGTTCACATCGTATTCAATTTCAAGGACAGAACCCTGGCTCTTAGGGTCGGCAAAGGTCGCCTGTATGTTCCTGCGTTCAGAAAGACCGTTGTTGTTCGTGATAGAACCATAGCCAACTTCCTTGATTTCAGTGTCGTTCCAATACATGGCGACTTCTGCGGCGGCGACGTTGTTGTTGCTCTGCTCCGCTGGATATGCACCATTAATGCTGAAGGTGAAAGCATTGTTCTTCTACACGGTAGACTGCTGGCGGATAGAAGCGGGGTTCTTAAGCGCGAAGGAATAGCTTCCATACTGTCTGTGTGGATCGTGGCCGATGATGAACATATCCTCACGAACAGCACGCTTGATGGTTTCAGACATGCCTGGTTCAACAAGAAGAGAGTGATAGATCTTCGCGATTTCAATGGGAACTTCCTGGTGGAAGATGGGAGAGTTTCCGCCGGTGTTAGCCCAACCGAGGGATACAGACTTGATGTAGTGGTAAATGAAGTCGGTGCCATAAGCGAATTGAATGCTCTTGATGTCTTTAGCGTCAATAGTAATTTTCTGTCTGTTGTTTCCAATGGAATATCCATACACGTCGACACCGCTCAGGAGGTCGCGAACTTGAAGGTCGAGAGTGAGCAAAAGGAACATGCTTCCGATACAGCACGGGTCATAATCAATCTTGAACTACACCTGCTGTGAATAAGACGAGGTTTAAACCAGGTTTCCATTATCCGGCTACTGTCTTGCGAGATAGCTGCTGAATATAACCTTGGGTCTAACAAGTTTATACATCTTGAAATCAAACTTCTGTTGAATCTGGGAGAATTGGACGTTTGCTGTCTGTGTACCATTCGACGTCATTGTGCCGATGGCTTCAACCAGCGCACTCTGCCCGTTGAATACATTGGCGAGAGGAATCTGTGAAGCGACGATGGAAGAAATCACAGGATAAGTGTTGGTGGAATAATTCGTGGTCTAAAAGTACGACTCTTTGCCGAGTTCAATCGGATTGCTTGAAGACATGGTTTTTCTTTCCTCAAAAAAAATTATCGAATTTTTAAAAAGTGGTTCTTCTCTGCTCTCAGACGATTACTTTATTGAAGAAGCTTATCCCGCCCTATACCGCGCACGCGGACACGAGAATAGTCCCAGCAAGAACGGCACGAGATTTCCAGGTACTATCCTTCTTTACAGCGTAGATTATAATACAGATTATGCCCACGATTAATGCGATCGCCATCGTGCAGATTAAAATCGAGGACACAATATCGGAATTAACGATGTTTATAATCGGAGCACGAATCGCCATAGGAATCACACCTGTAATTTTGCGAGTCGCACCTTCGGCTTTATCTGCCACGGAATTCAATACTTGCGTCATTTTCTTTCAAAAAAAAGTTTTTGTTTCATTTCGTGCTCGCATCGCTTCACACCTCGTCGCACGCCACGCTCCTTTCGCATACTAAATTCCACAAGCGCCAATGTTTATAAACCCACCATGCATGCATTGCTCCGAACTTGTATAATTCCTTCATACCAATCATCGCAGGAGTCGCATAAATTCTACGAAGTTCTTCTTCACGGAGTTCTGCGTCGTCTTAAACCGAGAGATAAACCCCGTGTGAATGAATGTATTAATGAATGTGAATAAACCCGTAGATTCTTAATGCTATGTCAACCCCGTATTCTACCATAACTTCTTCCTTTACTTCAAAGAGCGCATGAAAGCCTTGTGGAGGGAATGGTGCGAAGTGAAGTATGAAGCCACAGACACGCTTTGTATCCGAAGTCGAAGCACTACACCTTCGCCTCTCCTTCCGTGTCGATAGGTGCATCATCTTCGTATAAAAAAGTGTACCACACCATATATTTTTCAGGCCCCCTTTCGCTTCACCTCGCTTTGCTTCGGTTCACCTCTCGAGTCGCCTTTTTCATGCTCGCTTCATTTCGCATTTTTCTCCACGCGGAAATGTAAACAGACCAAGATTTATCCCTCGAGGGAAAGGTGAAAAGGATATTAAGCAATTTCAGCGAAATAAATGAAAGTATTTTCCGGAAGGGAATTTCACGTGAATATGTCGCAGATATATACGAGTTTATATCCCCGCAATTAACCCGGATTGAAGACTCGATTGTATGCTCGTATATAAAACAGAACCAACTCCTCGCAGAAGAACCTCCGGAGAAAACGAAGACATACAAAACACACTCAACCAAGTCCTTTGTCGAAGATCCAAACAAGAAGTGTCCCGAGTTTTTACACTATTTTGATTGCTCGTGTTCTATACCAAGCTATATAATCTCCTTCCTAGAACAACTTGGTTCCTTCCTTGAAGAAAAGGCAAAGGAAAAGCTCTCTTCATTATGTGTTTTACACGGCGACATACAACACATTCCACGAAGACAGATGAACGATCTCTTCTACAGAGAACTTCCGATTACACCCATGAATATACTCCCTCAGAAGGTCGTCATTAAAAAACGGAACGACAGCAAGGGTTCATACGAGCAACATGTCCCGACACATTATGGGTATATACTCCGGCCCAAAGACTTTGAATAATTCAAGAAGTACATCAAGGAGTTTACATCCACGACTCCTCTCAATGAACATTCATCGTTTTCCGACCAAGATTTCAAATACATTCCCTCCTGCTACAAAATCATGTACAATCTACCAACGACATATTTCACGGAAGAAGACATCGACACAATCACCCGCAGATATGTCGTGTTTTATCACAACTTTCAAAAGCTGAAAACATAGAAGTAGTATTAAAACATTCCGAAGATCTTCACTACTTTCTTGCGTATAATCAACAACGACGACGTGCTGAAAAAAAGGTATAAAACCTTGGATTAATTCTTCATTTCACAAAATTAATAAACCGTGTAGAAGAACAATATTATATACGAGGCTTGTGGTTTATGAAACCACACTTGTGTTCTACTTTTCTTTTTCGCTTTCACTCAAAAATCTTTTTCATATACATTCAAAAATCTTTTTCACACAGAAATGAACCGTATCTTACACCCTTCCTTCACACAGGAGGAATATAATCACATGACTTATATCACGTTCTTATGCGTCGTCATATTCCTCGTGGTGAAAATCATTTGTCTCTTCATTTGTCTTTAAAACAGGAAACAACTCAACCTCATAATGACTTTCTACCTTAACAATATGCCGTCGGAGTATCTATAGTTTATTCCTCAAGTGGAGACATATCTCAGGAACTAAAACAACCTATGGCGCTCTTCCTCAGCGATTCAAGAAGTCCTTCTCACGTCATAAACCCCGGCAGCAGACGCGGCGATAATGATTTACAATGGAACACAGGACATACGCGATGTATTAAATGTGATTAAAAACAAGCATCTCACCCTTACGGCACCAAATGTCTACAGCCCGGCAACTGGCGGGATTTAAGACCCGGACTATAACACACAGTTTTAGTCGTAGCAGTAAACCATGCCTACAGCTGAGTCTCCGGCCGTTCCTTCAGCCGAGTCGCCTGGAATGGAATAATTCAGGAGGACACAGTCGCTCGTATGATACTGCTCCTTACAGTCTCGCATAGTGTCAAACTATTTCACAGATTTTTTTCAGGGCGCCTGTGAAGTCTTCATTCATGAGATATTCACACATCAGGTGAGGCATCTCATTATTCAAATAATACTCGACTCCAAGCAAGACATATGCGTGGTTAAAAGCCTCGCCCACTTCTGGGAGCTTGCTCCGAGGAGCTTCGCTCTGTTGTAATGAAACCCGCACCATCTCCGGAAGATTGAGAGATTCTATGCGTGTCTATAGCCTGTCATAATACTTCAATATATATGTGATTTCAGCCTTCTTCACTTGGTCTTGAATAGAGAGGAGATTTACACCCTTGTCTCTGGCCGCGGCAGTATACTTGAACATATCCTCGCTGAAGGACAGTAGCTCTTTACACAGCAATTAAACAAGTTTTAAAACACCGCTTTAAACCAATGGCATGTCGATGTATTAATACAACTTGTCAACGAAGCCTACAGCCTTGGTGTAGAAACTCACGTCAAGAAGCCTTTGTGGGTAGCATGGTATAACTTCGTATATGCGTCGTTGTCTGGTTTGAATTTGCGCCGTGGCTTTAAGCAGCAGTATTTTCACTTGTGGAAGGACACTGTTTTTCAACAGGGATATGAACTCTTGTCTGGAGAGGTCGTGTGAAAACAGGTCGCGCACCATGTCTTATGCGGTGTGTAGAACCTCGGTGAATTTCTCGATGTAGGATTACATGGTTTTACACTCTAGAAAAAAACATAGATACTGTTCACTTCACAGGCTCATTTCGTGAAATCCTCCACCGACGACTTCACTTCATGAAGTCGTCCAACATCTTCTTATGGTCGTGAACTTTCAACTTCTTATCAAACAGGACTTTAGACACGGTTGCGCCACACTCTGCGTCCGTGCCATAAATCACTGAATTAAGCATGGTGTTAGTCACTTGTCTTTATGGATTCTTTATTTCATCGGCAAGGAACACTTCTCCTTACTCAAACAAGAACTTGGATATCATATCGCGCTGTCCGGCCTTTCTATACTGGTTTCTTGTGAAGGATGAATACACCCCGCTTTAAGTCAAGATGTCTGCGAGGAGCTTCACATGGCATGGTTAAATGTTTTTAGAAGCCGTGTCCAGAGCGCATGTCTGAAGTAGCTCTTGATACAGCTGTGCCCTTATCCTCTCGATTCCAAACAGTTCATAAAACTCTGGTCCAGAACAGATGACAGTGTCTTGGTCTATGCCGGGGATTTAATACACCCGCAGAAGAGAGTCGTATGAAGACTTCTTCTCAAGGTTTGTAATATTGCCCACGATAATATACTCTGTGCCTTTGTCTGTATTTACTTGTTGGTTGTAGAGATTATACAAAAGCCCTGACCCGATTTCCTACTTAGTCAGAAGGAAGGTCTTTATTTAAATGGCGTTGATTTACTTTAGTTCTGTGTCGGAGAAGAGGAGCATAACTACACTCTGGTCCTCGCCCTCGTTCACGACATTGAACATGACCTTTTCTATTATCTTGTTGGCGCCTTGTATCGAGTCTATTAAATTCTGTATATTCACGTTGTAGAAACCAAGTTGTTTTGCCTTGAAGCTCACACGGATGACATAAGGCGAGTATTAAGTCTTGGCTGTAGTCATGATGATTTCCACCTTTGGTTCAAGCTGTGAAAAGAGAATGGTTTAATGCTTTGATACAAACTGGTTGTTTGCGTCGTAGTTATATTTCAAGTCTCCAAGCAGCTTGAATTAAACCACGACAGGTGCCTTGGTTCTGACGATGAGTTCTTCAAAACGCGACATTGCCGCGACTGTTCTCTGTTCTCTTTAAATCGACAGCATACCGTTTTTAGCATGGATGGCGGACAGGTTCGCTTGCGTGAGTGGTTCCGAGACAGAGAGCGTGGCTTTAAGCCCGGTCATTTCACCCGCTTGTAGCAACACGCTGCGATACTTTCCACAGAGGTCGTATGTAGACTTTGGATCCACGCGAAGATAAAACAGCGCATAAATGTAGAACATGAAGACCTATGAAGTGATTATGTCCTGAAGCATGTCTCCCATCTTTTCACAGAGCCTGACGCTGAAGAGTGTATCGAGTTGTTTCTCTGACACAGTTTCAGAATCAAACACGAAGGGAACACAGATTTCATTAAACTCTTCAAACAAGGGGTCTATGTCCCGGCGTATATCCTCGTATTTCTTTATGAAGGCGCATATGTCTTACATCTCTTTGAAGCGCGGGTGTTTTCCAAACTTGTCTTTCATCTTGGCTTCACTCCAATGATGAAAACTAAACGGCATCCTGGTTGAACACCGTGGGTCGAAACCATTGAGTCCATACTGTGTTGAAATCACGATGCCGCCGTCTGTGAATTAAACTCCGTTGTGTCCCGCGTAGACATTACAGCTGCCTTGGTTCATGCGCCGTGAGAAGTATCCTGAAATGGCCGTAGACTGACCCTTCTTATAGATGTTAATTCTTTCATTCAGTGCTGAGAGTAGTGCCTCCTTTTGTGTGAGGCCGCGTATGTAAGAGCCTGGAACGTAGCCCATTGTCTCGGGTGTGTGAAGGCCCTTTGGATATGAAATAAGGAAGCGCCCATAGAAGGGATCGTCGTGAAGGAATCGTCCTGCTTCTGACATATTGCCCTTTTCAATAAGCGCTGTCTTGACCATGTCCACTTGCTTTTTGAAGAAGCCTTTGTAAAAGCCACTGTCTGTGCGCGAGGACATGATTTCAGTAGCGCGGTCTATCTGCGCCTTTATCCCAAGAGATAGAGCGTCGCTGTATTCCTTCTCGAAGAAGAGCCGCGGTGTAAAACCTGCCGGCGCGTGAAGTCTTCCTGCGTGGAAGTCGTCAATGATTTATTACAGGCGCTTCATCCTTTCCTTTCCCATGGTTTGTATCTCCTTGTATTCATCTCGCTTGAGGAAGAAGGAAGGAGGGATGCTCAGAAGACAGTATTAATTCACGTCGTAAGCCAGATTACAAAACCTGTCTACATACTCTGTCGCAACCGAGGCGCCGTGGTGGACAGCGACATGACGTAAAAACGATGAACCAAGCGCAGCAAAAGCGTCGCTGTATTTCTCTATCCTTCCATCCTTCACAACCACCTTGCCGTCGTCGTAGTTTAAAGACTTCTATAGAGCGGGTCTCTATTTGTAGATTTAGTCCATGGTTTCTTACATTAACTACAAACCGGAGCGCTTGTCCATAAGTGGTGCCTTGTTTTCCTACAGGGCGACTATCCCCACAGGAAGGTCCCATCCTTTGTTCCCGCAACAAGGCTGGCCATCAGAGTATTGTATAAATTGACGAGGAATTGAATACAGCGCTGCCGCTTCAAGCTGATCTTCAAGCGAAGATAGACAGAAGAATTACATCTCGTCTCCATCGAAGTCTGCTGTCATTTTTACAATCGTGGAAAGAGGGAATTGAAGACTCTTCCCTTCCATATCGACACGCACACGAAGACACCCAAACGACTCTTCACGCAGAGATGGATACCGGTTGACCATGCCAATCATCCCGTCCATGATTTACACACAGACAAAGTCCCCGAGTTAAACCTGGGCAGCAAACATCCTTTTAGTCTACTCGTTTATATACTTGTATCTAATGTGTTCATTCCTGGGGATGACACGCAAGGCACAAGGATACTCTGGAAAACGGTTTATCATTCCCTTGAGATAATCAATGTTGTAGTTGTTCACAGGAATAGGCACGAATAAAGTCTCGGCAAAGAATTTTGGTATTACACACTCGTTAGCGCATAGTCTTGGATTCCCGGTGATGACAGTTCTTCCAGACATGTTTACACGCACGGAAGATACACATTATCTGTTCCATCCTTTTTTGGCGAGGGCCTGAGCGAGGCATGAAGCCGGTTCTAAAGACGACACACGAAGCAGCTGCATTATCAACTGACGTGTTTATGGTTTTGAATTCCTTGAAGTGTCCTTATACATTACACACCGGCACGCGACGAAGAATTTCTCCATGTGTATTAACGCGGTTCTATTGTCTTCTGAAAACTCGAAGTAAAGCCCGTCTTACCACTGGATTTTCTTCATGTAGTCGTTCTCTTATACAATCGCGCGATAAACCATGTTCATAGCGTGGTTTTAATTGTCGGGTGTATTCAAGAGTCTTACAAACGTGGGAGGAACAGGAAGTGCATTTATCATCATACACTCGAGCACACGAATGTTGGGAACTATCCCTCGTATCTCACTCTTGTGAAAGAGCTGGTATTAAAGCATTTTGTAAATGTATTTTGGATGAAGTATTACTCTGTCGCTTTTACTTCCTTACTTCACAGGCACATTATCAAGAAGAGATTGTATGTGTGAAGCCTGGGGTCCTGAAACACAGGCATAAAGCGGGATGTTTGTAAATATCTTCTTCTACTCTCTTTTCAACCATGAAATTTACAAGTGTTCAAACACGTGTCCACAGTGCGAGCATTTCTTGTCGTCTGAAGAACTGTGAAGACAGTTGAGGCATATAGTCTTGAGTAAAGCCTGGGTTGTCTGGAAGAGAAGAGGGTTGAAAATATACACGTCGCCTAAATCGATGTATGCGTAGTGTCCTAAACACTCTTTTATAAACTTTCCACAAGTCTTACACGCTCCTTCAAGAGAGCCGAGTTTTTCACTCTGTAGGTCGTCAAGGGTTTTAATCTCCATTACACACTTGGCACGAATCTGGTCTGAGTCCATTGCTTCAACAACGATGTTGCTGAACTGGGCCATGTATTTGTTTTAAAAAAAATCTCCGCGAGAGACCTCGCAGGTCGATGCTCGAAGTGTGTCATGGTGAAGCGGGGTGATACAACACCACCTCTCTTCCACGGCACTAAACCATGTCTCTCTCCCCGCATGGAGTCGAGGCTCCTGACACGCTTCCTATCGCAGCGCACAACTCGCCATCAAACGAGGCGGCACATCTGAAGCGAATAAACCAATGGAAGATGTCTCTGTTCACGACATATGCGAAGACGTGTGAATAGAGTGAATTCAAATAGCCACATTACTTGTCTACAGAATACATCACGTCCTTGAGCTTTTCATAGGCGTGTGCTGAAACATCGTATGGGCCCCAGAGATAGTTCTCTTCAAATTGCCCATACACATGATAGTCTTCATGGTGTTAAGCAAAGAAGATATACATTGTATTAAAGAAAAAAGAAAATTTTCCATAGAAAATTTCCACGTATTCACAAATAGTTCACCTTCTGGTATTTTTCATATGTCTTCTCCGCGTCTTTAATCAGTGTCTCTATCTCGTTCTGTGCGGAGTGTTAAAGCCCGTCCAATTTCTATGTTAATACCTGCATATGAAGTATGGTGCTCATCTGTTGTTCAAAGATGTCCACCAAGCTTTATTGTGGGTTGTATTTAATCGCTTCTTGTGCGTTGTTTAAAACCTGTTTTATTTATCCCCGCATAAACTCGTGTTCGACATTGTATCGTTCTTCTTGTTAAACCATCTTTGCAAAACACATTTGTTTAAACGTTTCCAAAAAGCGAAGGTTCTTGTTGTCGAAGTAAGCATTTCCGATGCGTGGGTCCATTGCTCGTAGAAAAAAAAATCTACATCTCCGCACATGAGCTCTTCATAAACCACTATACGGAAACTTCGTACAAGGCTCTCTCCAATCTCTATTCGGAAAGATGTATCCAATGCCATTTTCAAATGCTCCGACCATGTGTTTTTTCATAAACCCAAACTAATCTTCGTTCATTTAAACTCGTTCTCCATCTAGACTCCACATCCACCCGTCTATGTACACGATAGCACCGAAGAGAAGAACCTTCTTTAAAAACCTGCCCCAAGACTCGTTTGTTTCATAGACTCCAATAGAGCCTTCCGTATGATAGAAACACGAACTAAACGCCCGTTTTAAAACGTAGTTGTGAATACGGACTCCATTCACGATACTAAAGTGTTCTCCTTCTTCGACGAGAAACTTCATTCGGACTCGAAAAAAATAAATTTACATTCACTTCACTTCATATTCCACGGTGTATAAATTCCCTTTTTCTTTTATCGCTTTAAACTCCGGGCTTTATAACATGTTTTCATACAACCGGTTCATATCGTGAATATACTCCGGGGTGTAAATCTTGTCTTCATTCATTCGGCTTCTTTCAATGACATTTTGAATCTGTCTCTCTTCTGAAGTCTTGATGTAAAGAATGGTGGCATTCTTCACGTCGAAAACCCTGTCGGCGAAGAAGGTATAGAGCCGACGAAGAAGCTTGTATTATGTCGGGGTGAAAAGATGCTTGTATTATTCCATGAATACATACGGTTCTTCAAGAATGATGCGTTCGTGAATTTATCTCGGCTTTCTAAACTTCAATCTAGAAACGAGACATTTCAATTGAAATAGAAACGTGTTCATATCCGCTTCTGAACGAACCGGGTTTTCTACATTCGCAAGATGCATCGACAAATACGGCTCCCAATATGTAATGGGCTCCGTCTACGTTTTACACACCGCACTAAACTTCCGTATGAATGTCGTCTTTCCACTCGACACTGGGCCGATGACATACACCGTGTTTTACACCGGGGTGTTGTGCGAGTTGTTTCGTTGTTGAAAAGTGCTGTAGTATTTCTACAATTCATCCAAGAACTTTTGGTCGATGTTTTCTTCCCCGGGTCTAGAACGTTCTCTTATCCTCCGAAGAAGAACATCAGTAGAAGCACGAAGATATACATTTTCGTCGAACACTGGTTCTAATTTCATGGCTTCTTTCATGAAATCTTTCAAGATTTTATACTACTCTGTCGTCAAGTATTTCTTCAACACGGGACAAAAGCATTCATAACTTTCTTAAATACTTCGTTCAAAAACATAGTTCCAATCGGGATCTAAATGCGAGTATTATTCAAGGCGAGAGAGCGTTGTTAAAACCTGAAATTCAATTATGTCGCATTGTTGTGAAAGAGTGCAGGTAGAAGTGTCGGCTTAAATCGCGGCATAGTACTTTGTAAAATACTCATCCCAATCTTCCACGGGTTCTTGCTTTTGTATAAACCCCTCTTTCTGGGCGATGTACGTGCTCTTTCCTGCACCGATGTTTCCGTGAACGCATAAAAGCTTTGGCATTATGTGTTCGGAAGAAAAAAATTTACTCTATATTCACCCCCCTCTCATTCCGGTGTATAACTCTGCATTACAATCAACTTCATATCAAAGTATTTCACCAAGATACTATCAAACGGCCTCTCCTCTGTGCAAACCACGTATCTTTCGTAGTCTGGGAAGAAGCGTAGTGCCATCGCAAGAAACGTAGCAAAATCGCCATATGAAAACATGGTTTTATTCCATTTCCATTTGCATTAATAGAGACGTCGTTTCTTCACGTCGATTAAATCAATTCCTATATCAGTCTGCGGATAGGATCCATGCTTTTTTGCGAAGTCGAGATAATGCTGTGCATGAAGCTTCTGTGCGCAGGCATATTCATACACCTCACTCTCACGCCGTAGTTCCGGGTGTCGTAAAAGGTAGACGATAATGTCCTAGTATGAATGTCGCGAACTGTTCCGTAGTGAAAGCTCTTGTATTCGTTTCTTTCCGAAGACTTCAGTGTAGGCGTTCAAAAGCTCCTGGTCACAAGGCTTTTGTAAAACGATTTTGTAAAAGCATTTATAAAGTAATTTCTTCTCTTCTTCTGTTTCTGGATAGATCTGGAAAATGAACCGGCGCAATTATCTGTGTGCAGTGTTGTTTAAAAGCCCGCATGATTTCTTGGTCGCATGTGTGAAATATTTCAGGACGATTTTCAACTGGTCCAAAACCTCGAATGAAGCGATGTCCGAAAGCAAGTGTTGAAGATCGATCTTCTTCTCTTGTTTCTATCGAAGATAGATTTGAAACACGAATCGTTCGAAGCCTTCAGACTCGATATCGACGGAGTTTCTGTATCGGATTCGAGCGATGTCATATTCCGGGGTTGCGAACGTGGTTTCAGAACGTCGTCGAGAGATACGTTCCAAATGTGTGTTCATTCTTCAAAGAAAAAAGTGAAATTTCACCTGGTAGAGAGCCTGTATTAATACGGGTCAAGATCCGCGTGGTCAGAGTCGCTAGAAACCGTGTGTTTCTTTCCGCCGTACGTTTCACCGTGTACTTCACTGTATGAATATGTTTGTTGCTTCATTTTACAAGGAAGAAAATCCTGCTGTGTCAATCGGAGGACGTCAGTCCGACGAGGAAAGATCCGGTTGTTCCGACGCTTCTTTTTCAGAGTCGCTATCGCTCTCCTTTACAGAGTCGTTCTCACCCCTCTTCCTAGAGTCGCTTCTGCTCCTCTTCCCACTCCCCTTCACCGCGTCGTTCTCACTCCGCTTTTCTGCATCGCTTTTCCCTGTTAATCCCTTCGTCCAATCTATCTCCGCATCCAAGTTGTTGAATACATACCCGCGATATTCCAAGGCCAAATATGGGACGATATAATCCGGGTATCCAAACGAGACAAAGAGATCGATTAAATCCTCGTCTTTCTCCCGGTTTAGTTGCCCCGTGTCGCAAAGGTAGTTGTAAATCAAGGAAAAGTATCCTGTGGGGAAACCATAGTTTTTAGAGATAGTTGTCATTTTGTATAGAAAGAAAAATTTCACACCACGTATGAACTGCTTCATCTACACTCCTAGAAACCATTTTGGTGTTTCTACAGAATTTGTCGCTTGAATGGATGAACCTCAGACGGCACCCGTAGGTTCGTCGAGGACGGGATCGTAGGCGTAGCACATGCACGGGCCTCTGTACGATCGTCCTATTTCATCCAGCGGGAGATCTTTGTACATCGGTCTACCTTCCGCTGGGCCTCTCGCCGACCCACCAATGGAGCCTTTCATAATGCTCCCATACGGAACTCCACACATGAGTAGAGCCCATATCTTCGCAGCGCCCATGAAGTTGGACGTGCGGTAGACATCTTCCGGAAGAAGACCCTTGCGCAGGTCCAAGTAGCTGACCCAGAGCTCCTGCTTGAAGTCGTTGATGAAGTCGACACATTCATCCCGCACTTCACCCGGCTTACTGCGGAAGTCTTCGATGAGCTTCCATATGTGGTCTACACCTTCGCGCTGAAGCTCGTACGCTTCTTTAGCGATACACTTGAGACAGTCGATGATGCTCTCGAAGTGCTTTCCGTCTCGACGCAGAGGCGAGAAGACATCGAACATGGTGTCCGTACCAGCATGTGAGCGCTCGAGAAGATAGGCGTAGAAGTCGTCAACGACACGCTTGCTTCTTGGACCGAACTTGCCGATGATCTTCTTGTAGATACCGGGGATCTCGTCGCAGAGAGAGATGATGAACCCAATCGCGGACTCATCTCCGGACTTGGCGCGGAAGAGTTGTTCTGTGATGCGACGACGAAGATGTCGGAAGAAGGGGTTCTTCATAGCATCTTTGTAGAACGAGTTCAAGAGCTTGGTGTTGTAGTCGCTCGTGCCGTACTCGTTGTTGGGGACGCGGCGGAGTATCGCAGACTTGAAAGCGACCTGGCGCAGAACCACGCATAAAGCAATGCCGAAGGGCAGGGCCCGAAGGCCAAGGATGAAGCAGAGGATAGATACCACGATTGTAGTACACTGCATAGCATAGAAAAGAAAACCATTTTTCATGGTCTTTGTGTGTTTTACGTTTTGTATTGCTACTTCTATATTCCTACTTCTACATTGCTGTCTCTACAGAATTTCCCTCTTGAATGGTGAAAGTTCAGTAGAACTCGTCTTCCTTACGGTTCCAAAGACCACTCGCTAGATGTTTTGACGCATCAGCGGTGTTGGTCTCGGGAACTTCAGGAACGACTTGTTTCACTGGTTGTTCACCAAGAGGGAGATTTTCGACCTTGTGCCGTGGGATTACCTTCCCTTCAGAATGCTCCGTGGCACTCTGCTCCTGCGCTTCCTTGCGCAGTTTTGGCTTCATCGCGAGGAAGCCCTGGACGCTGTGGTCCGTGTAGAAGTCTGGACGCTTCTACAAATACAACGCGTGGAGATTGTGAAGGTGGTTCCACGCCTCGGACTTCCCGAGCAAGGCGTCTCGATAAAACGCGTCGACCACCCGCTCATTGCGAGCCACCAGTACACTCTCGAGGTATTCGTGTTCCTGCGGGAGCTTTGGGAAGCAGCCGATGGTTGCGTTCACCTTGAGTTCGTACCCCCACGCCTTGTGGGCGGCCTCTAGCGACTTCTCGTCGCCGTCCTTCGCTTGCTTGACGACTTGTTTCGTCGCGTCGCCTAGCATGGTGGCACAAACACACCGAAGACACCAGAGGTAGTCCTCCTTGTTCGCGACCACTGCACGAATCTGTTTGATGGGCAGCTCCACAATCCTGGGCGAGTCGGTGTAGCTGCAAAGGTCCTGCACCGTGTATGGACCCTAGGATACAGGGTTGTAGCCAATACCCCCGAGGAGATCCAGGTAAAGGTATTCCAGGATAATCAGTGAATTATTGTCCCCCATACACTTCGCATAGCAGGAGTGTAGTCCAGTTAGTTCCTGGAACCTAAGCTGTAGCTCCTCCTCGTGGTTCCACGGAGCATCCACCTTCTCCTTACAGAGCTTGTCATACTCCGCAGCGACCTTTTCCTAGGCCGCTTTATCCCCCTTTCTTGCACGTTTGCAGAGGGCCTTGTAAAGATCTCCATGCATTTTTTGAAGGAGGCATGCGAGATTCTCCACGTACTACACCTTGTTGCAGTCGCTCTTAAAATAGAGATCCTCAATCGTGGGCTTCAGAGCCGCACAGGATACAGCAAAGATCGCGTTTGCGTCTGACATGACATTTTTCAGAAAACTCATTTTCCGGACTTTCGCATGTAGTACGGAATTTTCCGCTGTGTGTAGAGAGTCTCGGGAGTACAAAAAGAATGAAAACTATTTTACACTGTGTGTTTTACACTCCTAAAATCCTGCGGATTTTACAGAATTTCCCGCTTAAATAGATGAACTTCAGACGGTATCGTCCTATTTCACCTAGCGGGAGATCTACGGTCTGCCTTCCGAGGGATCTTCCGTCTTGATCCCGGGCAAGAGCGCCCATACCTTCGCAGCATTTGCGAAGGCTGGCGTGCGATAGACCTCTTCCGGATGATGGCCACCACAAAGCTCTTGCTTGAAGTCGTTGATAAATTCAACGCATTCGTATCGCACTTCATCCGGATTGGTGCGGAAGCCTTCGAGGAGCTCTTACGCCTTGGCTCCCTACTCGCACCTGGTCGCTTCCTTGGCGATGCATTCGAGACATGTGCCGATGTTCTCGAAATGCTTCAAGTCTCCGCGCACAGGCGAGAAGACGTTGAACATGTCGGAGTCCTCGGCCTGCACGTGCTCCGAAAGATAGCCGTAGAAGTTGTCGACGGCATCCTTGTTCCGCGCACCTTCTCTGCCGAAGATGTCCCTGTAGATCCACGGAATCTCGTTTCTGAGAGAGACGATGAACCTGACCGCGGATTCGTCTCCGGATTTGGCCTTTTGGAGTTGCTTGTTGATGCGATCGCGAAGAACTTCGTATGTGGGCTACCTTCCCATCTCTCGCATGAAGAATTTGTCCAAAAACTACCCTTGGATGCGCTTGTCTCTGAGATAGAGAATGAACCTGATTCCGGCTATGTCTCCGGATTTGGCACGTTTAAGCTACTCTTCGATCTAGGTACGAAGATGCTTGTACAGTGGGCTCTTGACACCGAATTCGAAGGACTCGTCCAAAAGCTTGTTCATGGTGCTCTCGTCTGTGAGAGAGAGGATGAACCTGGTCGCGGATTCGTCTCCGAATTTGGCGCGGTTGTATTGTTCTTCGATGAAGCCTTGAAGATATTTGAATGAAGGGTTCTTTATGGCATCGTCGTAGAACAAGTCCAAGAGCTTGTTGTTGTAGCTCTCGATGTGAACGTCGTAGAATGACTCCAAAAGCTGGTTGTAGCTGTCGATAGCAGACTGCATGGCATTTTACAAAAAACTATTTCTCATTGTTTTCGTGTGTAGTACGGAATTTCCCGCTTGAAAAGGGGACTCCTCACTAGCCGTACGTTCCGGTCACATCAAACCAGAGCGTCGCTGCGCCTTGAAGAATCTGTTCTTCACTGACCTGTGTCCCCGGGTTGTAGCGGCCGCGCTCGTTCTCGATCATTTCACGCATGATCTGATGAACGAAGTTGCGACTATGGAGCAGAACGTTCCGCTCCAGTCGATGCGCCTCCATGACGCCGACCCCGGTCCACTCGGCCTCTCTCGACTTGTCTCTGAGAGTGTGGATCTTCAACAAGAAGTTGCGCGCCTAGCCGCGCCGAGCCTACGACCAGTGTCGAAGCTCTATCGCACGAAGAACTCCGAGGATGTTCCTGTAGTGCTGTCTCCATCGGAACTCGGGCACCGTGGCGAAGGTGTCGAAGAATAGATAGGGGCTGATTAACGGCTCCCATTTATATCGCACGGAGGTCGGTGCTCTCTTAGTCCTCTTCGCAGTGGACTCGACTTCGTAAAATGGCATGGTATCGAGCCATTTCTTCGCTTTTGCTCTGCGTAGAGCTGGGCGAGCGAAGATGTACACAACAACGCATAAAGCGGTGGTGAAGGTAAGGATGGAAGCGAGAATGGTTTCCATGAACATGTTAAAGAAAATTATTTTTCATGTATTTTGCAGGTTTTACGCTAGAAACCCTGCGTAATCTACACACCTTCCCGCTTGAAAGAGTAAAACTCAGTTATCGCGGGCAGGCTTCAAGATCTCCTACCATCTCTCGGACGCGAGGGAGAACTCGGGCCAGTCAGCGAAAGATTCGATCGTGTCCCAATCCACATCATCGCCAATACAATCCGACAGAAGGTCGGCCTTGTACCGGAGTATGAATATGGTGAAGAGCTTCATGCGCTCTTTCCGCTCCTCCGGTGTCATACTGTCCCACAAAGACAGTAGATCTTTTCCGCTGTATCCGCGGTTGCCGCCATCCAAGTAGTCGGTGTGAGAAATTGCGTCGAGAGCCGTTCTTATGCTCTCAAACGTGGTTGGGTAGTCGCCCATCACACTGAACGGGTTGAACATGGTGTCGTAAGACGCCACTTGAGACATGTGAACAAACACAAGAAATACAATTTCTTCCCGGTTTGTAAAATATACAAGAAACGAGCCTTTTGTCCTGTGTACGTAATTTCCCTCTTGAAAGAGGGAAGTTCAGCACTCTTCATCCTCGCCTTCGCACTCGGTGTAGCACTAAAATGAATACTCGGCTTCAGACGCGGTATAGTCCCGAGATAAGTCCGACTCCGAGTCCAGAGACGACTCCGAAGGCGAGGATGAAAACGAGGCCATAGACCCCATCATAATCCTCTCCGCGAGATGATTACTCCACTCATGGTTCAACAGAGGTCGTAAAAGCCAAGTCTGGAAAGTTGCAAAGGCACTCCCGAATGTTTCAGAGAGCCACATCGTTTTCAAAAAATACAATACACGGGTGTTTGCGAGAGATACGTATTCACACTTGTTATGTCGTATTCGTTCAAAAGCGTTTTGAAAAAAATACAGAATTTCCGGACGAGTTGTTTTGTTCCCTGACACTCGACAAGAACAGAGGTACGCGCATTCCCGCGATACAAAGAAGATTGCTGTACTCCCCGCAATCCAAAGGAAAGCCTGCATCGCACAAGCCCCGGCAGGACACCGGGACCCGAACGTCAGGCAGGATCATCGTCCTCGCATTCATCCTCGCCTTCGCACTCGGCCTCCCATTCGGCAATTTCAGACGCGGTGTAGCCCTAAAACGGGTACTCGGCTTCCAATGCGGCGATTTCGGACGGGCTGTAGGGGTCGTCCCAAAACGTGTCCGCAGACGATGGAGGCTCAAGAGTACGTCCCCAAAGAGGATCCGAGTCCGAGAACGAAGACCGAGACGAAGACCGAGACGAAGACCGAGACGAAGACCGAGACGAAGACGAATCCGAGGATGAATCCGAGGACGAATCCGAGGACGAATCCGAAAATATGGACCACTTGACCCTAAGCCTCTCCGCGAAAGGGATAGTGCAAATATGGTTTTCCAACGGCCGTAAAAACCAAGTCCGGAAAGTTTTGCGAGCATCATTTAAGGTTTTAGAAAACTACATCATTTCAAAAAAAATTGGTTGTACGGACGTTTGCGGTGTCTTCATTCACGCTCTCACACTTCGGTCTTCAGCCCCGTCTTCAGACGTTGTTCTCTTCCAGGGCTAGACCCGGGTCATTTGTCGGGTGAAGAAGGATGTTGAAGGCATACTTTCCATTTATCAGCGTATAGTAGTTGAGCTGTGCTTGCTACTGTGCGATGTTATAATTCTCGCATATAAACTTGTACATTGTCGGGCATATTTCACCGAGGGCGAAGTGGATGTTTTTAATCATGTCTTTATCACTCGTCTTTAAAAACCGCTCCCACAGGTCGAATGAATTGAGGTCTAAAAGGCTCTCTTGACAGAACACACTTCTGTATTGTATGTAGTCGCAGAACTGGTTTTCTGTCACGAGATATTACACCACCATTCCTATGAAGCTCGTGTAAAGTATCCTCTGTCCCGCCATGTCAGGAAGCGGCGCATTAAAGGGATAGAAGAAGTATTACATACACCGGAAAGCGTCGGGATTATTACACTCCTTTTACATCCGGATTACAATCTTCTCTGTAAGCAAGGCCAGAGAGTCGGATGAAAACCGTTTTTAGTCGAGAAGATGTATAAACTCTGAAGCCTTGTCCGATTCATAGATTAAACAATAGGCAAATATCTTGATGATTTAGTCAAAGTTCTCCCACTTGTATTCATTGGGAGGATGTCCATTTGGCGGTATGTTCACTTTTCCGAGAAGACCATTGGTTTTAAGCTTCAGCATTTTATCCCGGCAGAAAAAAACATATACACATCCTCTTCATATCCTCACTTCAAAGATGTATTAAAACACGAGTCCACACTAGACTCTATCCTCATCAGGCAACTCCATTTAAACCACGTCCATCATCTTCTCTTTTTTCAAGAGATGTATCTCCGGTTCAAAAACCCGGCATACAGCGTCAATATTAAACAAATACTCTTCAGTCATTTCATTATGAATGGTAGGAAGCAAGACTCTAACCTTCTGTCCAAAAGGAAGCAGTTCACCCTTGTCGCAGAGAGCCCAGTGGTATCGACCGTTGTCCCACGTTCTATCCGGCTGGTCTTTCAAAAGATTATACACAGCGACTCCATCGTAGTCTAAAATCTTGAAGTGTCCCCCCTCGCGAGCGAAGAGAAGAATGAAGTGTTTTAAATCTCGAATTGTATTCTCACTATCACAAAGATAATGAAAAGCATAATCACACGTGAAGAAGTTCACCTTCATAAAACTCAGTCTCTCTCTCACGGGAGAATGGCAGTATTAGTTCACGATGTAAGTCAACGGCATTTTGTCTTGGCTGTATTTCAGGTTTTCACACATGCGACTATAATAAGTGAGATTAGCCTGTGTATCTGGCTCGTAAGCAATCACACTTTCAAAGGCGTGTTTCAAATACAAATAATACACGGCATTTCTTCCCGCGCCTATATCCAAGGCATACTTCAGGCCGTGAACGTAGTGTAGAAGCGTGTCAAATGAAACCTGTCTACACTTCCTTCCAAAGAGCCTGAATGCGTCATACTCTGAAGACACGTTCTATACATTGAAATAATGCTGGGCTATGGGCAGGGATAAATACTCGGGTGTAATCGGGTCCATAGCACTCTCTAAATTCGCTCGAGCGACTCTGAAGTCATTTCCAAAGATACTATGCTCGTTTTTATACGTGTGTGTTTTATCCTCTCTCACACGGATAGGATACGGGCACATATCCTCGTCAAAGGCACACTCTACAATCATGTCGTTCAACCCGCCTTTCAACGCGGTTTTAATCACGGCAGACACCTCGTCAGCTTTGCTGTATTTATTCGCGTGTTAAAGCGTCGTCTTCTTCACCAGCATAAATTCTGTCGGCATCGTCTTGAAATAAGGAAGGGAGAATAACATCTCTTGATATGGCCTCTATGAAGGGTTTCCTCCATTGACTACTTTGAAGTTTTCTTACTTGCTTCCTACATAAAGTTCATACAAAGCATCTCCAGGCTCAAATCCTGTGAGCTGTTTCTGTCGCTTTGTAGGAAGGGAGATATACTTCAGAAGATAATCGTTTGTAAGATACTTCTTGTCTTTTAGTTTGTAAGACTCGGTTTAAAGATATGTCTTTGTCATGTTCGAGATGACTATTCCGTCTGTGTGAACGCCATCTACCACGTCTTTTGTAAAGCCAGCTAAATCGGCCAAGGTTTAAATCGGGTGAAAAGTCTTCAACATGGCGTTCTTCGGAAGAGTGGTGCGTTTAAGTAGTTCAAGGCGCTGGACATATGTCAAGTTCATTACATCCTTCCCCTTATCATGAAGTATGTCAAAGATGTAAAACTTGTCTTCATACTCCTCGCAGTCAAAGATTGTATACTTCCCGTCTAAATCAAAGGTCTATTGCGAGTCTTACTTCAAAACATACTGCTTCCCCTTTTCATCCACCACCAAAAACGCTCTCTGTCCGTCGATCTTAATCGTCCAGCAGAAGTCTTCTAGTTTAAGGCGAAGTAAGATGCTTTTGTTCAGGCCATTTACACGGGCGCCTATTTAACCAAAGTGTGAAATGCGCGTGTTCTGTATTTTTAAGAAACGAGCAAATTCAGAGATAAATTGGTTCTTCACGTCATCGGATTATGTGAAATCCATTAATTTTTGAAGAGAAGCAGACAAAACATACATACGAATTAAATCGGGTCTTAATCCCTCGTTTTATTTCACGTGTATTTCCACGTTTTTGAAACTCTCGCCGGGAACAACTTTATAAAGAAGAGAACCTTGTATTTATACTCTGTCGTGTACGAAAACGACTTCCTTCTCGATAAAATATCGAAGTATATTTTCCGGAACAAGAACCTTGAATTTATCTCGTATTAATCTTCCGGAAGTGTATTCCCCAAGCTGTTTTTCTGCTTTGAATTTAAAATTGCTTTTGAACCCTGTTGTAGCATTTTCTGTAGAAACACGGGAAAAGAGAGATGGTGTTTATTGAATGTATTTGTTGAAGTATGTAGCCCTCGGTTAAAGTCCTGAATCTTACACGAATTTGTGCCATTGTTAAAAGGTTTGAAATTCGCGCAAGAAACAGTGCGACTGCATATAAAAAGAAGAAAAAAATATACGTGAACTTCACTACCGCAAAAACTTCCATATCGGAATATACGTCTCGGTTCCGAAAAGCGTTATACAGTTCTCTAGGGACGCGTCTCCCTTCCCCGGCCATTTCAAGTTGTTTTCTTTACACACCGTCCACGGGGCTTTGGGAGGACCGTTATTCTTCATGTTTTTATATTGGGTTTCAAAGGCCGATTTCTTACTCGTGTCTGAAACCGGGGCCATACACGCCTTTGCCCACTCCTTTGGATAGCACACACACCAAATCGCGGCGGCCAACATCGGGTTTTCATACTTGCCTTCATAGTAGCCAGGGTCCGAAGGTGCTTTGTTTCCCGTAGTCTTCGCCCATTCCTCGAAGTCTGCACCACCGACTGCGGCTTTTCCTTTTCCGGGCCAAATTCGGGATGGATTCGTCTTCTAAATCGACGGCATACACCAAAATGTAGGTGTCGAGTCTGTCACTGTCTCTCCGTTCACTGCGGCTGGATTAATCTGGAATAAATTGTACCAATAAATCAAGGCCCAAATTGCCGAGGCTTCTACAATGTCTTCAGTCACGCCTGAATACCTCGCTTTAATCGTATCTGGAGTCGGAAGATCGATCTCTACATACTGCGATACATTCGTCGGCCAATTCAAAGAAGAAGCAGCTTTGCCTGATGGGAACTCATGCTGTCCATTCAAGCCAGATTTCGCCCAATCTGCGCCAGGTGCCGAGAGGTTTTAAAACGCGTATGCAGCATCCGGAAGTTGAAGATACTTTCCAAACCACGCTTTATTCGTTTCCAAAAACTTCTTTTCATCCTTGGCATAAATATCGTAAGTACTCTTGACTGCGGACAAGCTTGTAGACTCCATATCGGCCTTGGTGTCTTCCTCGGTTTAAAGCAATCCTTAATACTTCTTTTTATCCTCGTCGGAAAGGTTTTCTATTTCAAGGATTTCTTTCAAGGCATCAATCCGGTCTTAAATATCTTCATCATCTTCGTGTTTTGACCACTCATCTTCTGCTGTTTCAGAAGCGAGTAGTACTTCGAGTGTTTCAAGTGTGTCTTCATACGTCTTTTTGTCATCTTCGGAAAGGTTCTCTGTTTTCAAGATTTTCTTTATCGCTTCAATCTTTTCCTCTGTTTTTGCAGAAGGCTTTATTGCTTCATATGCAGTTTCGGCTTCTCCGGAGGCTATCTTCGCCTTCAATTCATTTAATTCTTTTTCATACTTCTCTTTATCTGTAGCCGGGAGGTTTTTAATCGCAATTATTGCGGTGAGAGTAGAGACGCGTGTGTCGTTCGATGTATTTGTATTCATGGTTTTATACTTTCTCTCCGCCGCGGCTTTTGCCTTCTCTTCTCCCGAGGCGAAAGGCGAAACACCATACGAGGAAGTATACCAAACGATAAATCCGACGATTAAAACCACGACGATAATAACCTTCGGAATCATTCCCCCGCCTGCAGCAGGCGCCGGAGCAGACATGAACATTTTTTAAAGAAAAAAATGTAAGCTTCCGCATTAATTTTAATAATTGTCGTTATCGTCGGCATTTGTGCGTGGTTTTTAATGACACCGGCATAGAAAGCGAAAAGAAAGTGGAGTACTGCACTTGCGACAGACTACGCTTCTACACAGTTGAAATACGAGACTCTATCCTCGCTTTATTCAGACTTGAAAGACGACGTGGATGAAGACACGCTTAAAACAATGAAAAAGGAACTCGCATAAGTCAAGGCGGAAAACATGTATAATTCCGCGACAGAAAAGCAGGATTAAATCACGGTGTTAAAACAAATTCTAGAACTCGATTTATCCACGGAGGACAAAATCGAGTGGTAGAAAAAGCTTAATTCTCTCTCTACAGACGTGAATATAGACACGAACACTCTCAAGGCATAATACGACTCGCTTAAAACAGGGACAGACTACTCATCTCAAATCGAGATTGTAAACCAGATTTTATCCGATGCGACAATCGACATAAAGACACAGTAGGAATATACGGAGATATTGAACGATCTCTAAACCAAGCAGAAAGACGCCGATTAAACCGAAACCACACAACAGAACATTGCTTCGTTCTCCGACGAGTTTTAATCCGCGATTAAAACCGCGTATTAATACATGGGAGATGCGATGGACTACACCAAGTTTTATGCGGGGTATAAAACCTTGGTATAAATTATGGGCATATTCAAGAAATACTCTGATGATGAAATCGCAGCGTACTTGGCTTCACACTAACCAACTGTAAAGGAATAATTCGACGCCGCGAAAATACAAGAAGTAGAAGACACGTACCTTGCTGTAAAGAAGAACAAGTACAAAGACGAGGACAAGAAGCTCGTTGATGAAATAAACACCATGTTTTAAGACGCGTGTGGTTTCCGTGAAGATTGTGCCAACGCAGATTTCCAGGCACTACAAACTCTCGCATGGAACGTTCTCCGTTGTGCTCTCGAAGGGATTTAATACTACAATATAAAACAAGAAGTATACACCGTGCTTACATTCCCGAAAATAGACATCATGAAAGAAATCGCGAGTAAAGCGATGCTTTATTCGATGTATTTATTAAAAGGTGCAGACACGAAAGATGCGTATAATACAATCGTCCAGGACTACACCGAAGTACAAACTCTAGAAGATAGACTCGAAATCGCCTTGTACATACAACGGTACAGTTCTACGGAAGGAGACAATCTCCTTGTATGGAACAACACTCTCTTCTAAGGCCAGGACAGCAAAGTATTGAAACTCATATAAACTCTCGAATGCGACGATAAAGAAGACATTCTCACAAATTGGATTTAACTCCGGTCCGCAGTCCGGAGTTTATCCGATTTCAAAAAAGATGGAGACGACGTTGCTTTATACGTCGTTTGTCATCCCGGTGAAGGAGACCCCGTACCTTCCACGTATGAATACGGAGGATTAAAAACCCTTGTAGAACTGAAGTCCTTCTCGGGGGAAAAAGACGCGTATAGAGGGAATAGTTTCTACTAGACATATTACGATGTGAACGACATGTTTGAATACATTGAATAATACACGTCGGTGCCTTCGTTCAAAACCTCCGCAGAAGTCATGCGCTCAATGTGGGCACAAATGGTGGATATTTTATAGAATTGTTCCTTCGTCGATAGTGTGAATTTCTAGGACGATGTAAAAGGGTGTTTAATGACGTATCTTACGTTCCACGCATATACACAAGTTTTCAACCAGAGTTTATACAAAGAGATTCGAGGCATACTTTCTGACCTTGAAAAAGACGTGGAAATATCCACGCTTGAAGAATGGGTAAAGAAATACTCTGAAACGAAGTAAAGTGCGAAGAAGACAATCGCGACGATTTCACTTGATTTCGACACCTTGTATGTAGACAGTGCTTAAACCGATAAAACATATCACGACTACTACGAGTTTGCGAACAATTCGAGTTGCTATTTGAAATGAACCGAAGGTTCATCGTGAAATGAGATTTGTACTGCTTTTTTCTAGAGAAAAATGGAACCCACTTATATAATACTTATCGTAATAGTCGTGGGAATAGGTGTGTGCTATTATTTCCTCTCTGGTGTGTCCGGAGAGGAGACGGAAGAGCACGAAACACAAATGGAGAAGAATGAAACAAAAACCGAGTAAAAACCAAAACACGATATATTTGGGGATACAAACAAGACTAAATACGAGACTAAAACCGACACTAAAACGGAGGATTTAAACAAGACTCTCACCGGTTCTCCTCTTCAAACTAAAGACCCGGATCCGAAACCAGCATAACCACTTGTATAAAACCCCGCATTAAATTAACCACAAAATACAGCCGGAGATAATGCGGGAGATAATGCGGGAGATAATGCCGGAGACAACGCCGGAGACAACGCCGGAGACAATGCCGGAGACAATGCCGGAGACAATGCCGGAGACAACGCCGGAGACAATGCCGGAGACAACGCCGGAGATAATGCCGGAGACAATGCCGGAGATAATGCCGGAGACAATGCCCCACCAAAAAAGAAATCGATCTTCGACTCTGTCGTCAATTTAATCGCCGGGATAGTGTCTCCTCCGAAGAAAACGAAAACGAAAACAAATACATAGCCAGACCCTGCACCAGATCCAAACAACACATAGGAGACATAGGACGAGAGGCTATGGAGAGTTTTTACACAGACGGTCCCTTCCGTGGAAACTCTCACGTTTTAAAACTACGGATAAACATTCAACGTCGTGAAGGAGTGTATTAACACACTATCTTAAATCGACGCAGACTTCCTTAAAAACAAAGAGTCTGAAGACACCGACGATATCTCGATTGATACCACGGCGGCTGAAACCGCCTACAACAAGGATTATAAATCGGATGAAGCCAACGCGGCGAGAGACGTGCTTAAAGAAATGTGGGACACCACAAAAAAATACCGCGGAGACAGCTTAAATAAATACTTCGGCGCTCTGCATCACGCTTGTGCCCAGCTCCTTATCGTGTTTAACTCCAAGGTGAAAGTGCCAGATTCAAACACATGTGCCACGCCGAGTATGCTGCCCTTGTCCGATATGAAATAAATTGCCGAGGACACATTATCTCACCTCGCTATGTGCGACGTCGAAAATTTCAACAAATACCTCGCCGCTTACAATGCCGCTCTTGCCGCCGAGGATTACACCGCGTTTGTAAAGGCTTTTCGCCGGTGTCTTAAATTCGACTCTGAAGGTGTCGCTCTCCATCCAAACCATTCATTAAAGAAAGACATCTCTCTCGATGAAGCGATGTCTGTTTTAAGAAATGGAAATATTCTTGACAATTGGATCGCCGCAAAGAAAGCCGCATAAACCGTGAAAGAGGCCACGGAAAAGGAACTTCAATGGTATGCATTGACACATGCGGATGGAACAGACCAATGGGATGACACACAAAAAATACTCGATTTAAAAACACCCGCAGAAATCGAGGAAGCAAATCCGTCTATTAAAACCGCGTTTTAAACGCTGTCTAACTTAATGAACGCCAATGCTGAAAGAAAGGGTTTTTACGAAGTTTGGTGCTAGGTTGCAGACGTGACAGAAAACTGCAGTTTTGAAAAGAGGACTTCTTTCGGAGCTTGGAGGGATGAAGTTTCTACTGTTTATCTCATTTACAGCATGTGGGTTAAAGCCGAGACCTAAACCGAGTTTGATACATATGTTAAAGAACTCGATACAATTATGGAAGACCACAATTATAATAAAGTCGTGAAGAAATATGGTGTTTCACAGGGGCGGAAAAGATTGACTTTTCCATACGCCAGACTACGGGGAGATGATATTATAGAATCCGGCCAGAGCACTATCGAAGGTTATTACTACTTTTTGGACAATAATACATGCTGTGTGCTGTGAAAAGTGCGTGTTTACATTTCTATTCTACGCTGTGCGTTCTATATTCCTAGGAACCCCATTTGGGGTTTCTACACTGGTTTCCTTGCGGAAACTACACAATTTCCCGCTTGAAAACGTGTTGCTCAGAGCCACATCTGACGGACGTTCGCGTGGACGATCTCATGGATCAAGTTGTCCGCGAACTATGCCTCCTCTTCCCATCCGGTGTTGTCTCCGAAAATGAAGCGACCTCTACCATCAACACCAACAACACAGGTTGCTTCAGCGGCGAATTCATTAATTCGCTTCATGGCGAAGAACTTGGTTTCGCCTCGGCTCTACACATGAACCACTGTCTGGAAGACGAGGAGATCCTCTGGACTATGGATCTCGATATGTACTACTGGGTCCACATCGTCGCGGACTGGGATAATGGGTGGTTCCGGTGTGGGAGCTTACGACTGTGGTTCCGGAGTTGGGTCGGGAAGAGTTTCTTCTTCCCACAACCCTTCTTCATAGTTGAAGATCCATCCGTTTTGTTCGGGGAACCCGTCCATATACACCCTCAAAAAAAGAAAGTACTCGGCTTTTTGCGGGAAATAGTACATTTGTCAAAATACATTTTTTTCCATATGCCCTTTTCAACCATGGTTTCAAACCCTGAAAACACACGTGTGTTTTCATATGCCCATCTTTTCCTTGAACTATGCGACTACTCTCTGCGGGGTGAGGAACTCTGGCAGAGGACAGTTGATTATCTCCTTGTCTTAATCCTGGCCCATAAAGTAGGTTTCATACTCGCACCTATCAATGAAGTCAATGAAGTCGATATCAACCGTGTCTATATACACGCCGTTGTCGTCGAGGACATTCACGATGTTTAAATTATGGAACACAAGCAGACGCATTTTTCTCTGGAGAAAAAGGGGATGACAGACTATGCTAGTGCCATGAAGACGTTCTTGGATAATATCACCGGCTCTAATGGAACGGACACTTAACCGAAATTGGACACATCCAATGTCTATGCTTATATCTATAGATATTTCGATGTCTATGATTCTAATGGAACTACACAAACCGAGTATATTCTTCAAGGGGATTTGGCTCTCCTTCAAGGAAACGGATTTTATCACAAAGGAAAAGGAACAAGGATTAATGCGAGTTCTAATGGTGCAATTGATTTATCCTTTTGGAGCTCTACAGACAAACCTTCTCCTTACATTGAAATGGGGAAGATATACACCCCTGGAAGAGGATTCCTATGGAACACTAAATAAAAATCTGGATGGAAGGATAATGATAAACCACGTAAAAGTGCTGCTAATACAGATTATGTTGCTATTGTTTTCACAAAGCATGGTAGATTACTTCTTCTTACTTCATTTTATATTGAAGAAAGAACATATACCGAGTATAAAACAGATGATAATTATTTCAAATACAGATAAACATCTTAGATTGAAATCTTGGATGAAAACGGGGATAGTTTCTATGGTGAAAACACGGTTCTTCTTCTTGATTAATTTGGGTGTTTAAATTAAATTGACGCAAATGGTGAAATAATTCATAAATTAAACGTCGCTCCTTCTTCTGGGATATTTTCCTCTTTGAAACTGTATGCTTAATACAGAGATAGAGATGGGGATTATTAAGAAGTATATTGGAAATTGTAAAAAGTTTCAAAAACTATACCTTACTATAAAATGCGAAGATAGAGATATTACATTGATTTAATTTCAGAAGGTAATTCGAAGACAAAAACTCTTGCTTCATTTAAAATATGGAAGACCTCGCTTACTGGCTACTACATAAACCCCCTTACTGGAAATAGTATTAAAACTGGAAACCATAAAAATGTAAAGAAGTTCAAAATAAGTTCAGAGCGCTCTAATTTCACCCCAGATAATGATAAAGCTGATGATAATGCTGATGCATGAACCCACTTCACTTCACTCTTCACTCCGGCCCATACACGTCTTTAATCTACGCCAAAGTCAACCGCCCTAATCCCAGGTGTGGAAACAGGCTTAACAACGTGGCTTTCTTCACGTTCTTATCTTTCTTGAGTAATTCACACAGCGCTTCACGTTCATCTCTCTTGAGATTACATTCTTGAAGTATTTCCTCGTTCTTTTTTCTGAAGCTTTCAACGATTTTACTCTGAAGCTAAATGTTCTGTATTAACGCACCATATTCCTTCAACCGATTCGTGAGGATGAAAAGCTTTTCTAATTCATTGTCATAATTCAACTATGAAAACAACGCACTCTTCACTTGGTCTTTTGTCGGGGTTTACATTAGGTGCTTTAACACAGGAAGAACACGAAGGCTCTGTGCGCCGTATACATAGACGCACTTGTCTTCTATCCTCCAAGGGAGTTCTTCTTGAAGAGAGATGTAGAGTCCCCACGGAGAAGGATGTGTGGAAGAGAAGCCTATGAAGTCGCGCTTGAACTTGTCATAGTCCTCGGCTGTGGACACAGTTTTATTCTTCACTTCTACAAGAAGCTAATACTGTGGTGTGATGAGATGGATGTCTCCCATGTGTCCTGTGCCGGAGACAAGCTGTGCTTCTGGGCCGTCAGGTTCAAGTGAACCCAGGGCTTTTAACACGAGTTATTCACCGTCGATACCAAGCTGCTTTGAAGAGTGAGTATCTGTCTGGACAGCGCCGTCGCATTAGTCAATGCTCCGTTTGTCAATTTAGTCAACGTCCTATTCATCGCTCTATTCATCGCCTTTAGTGTTAAATAATTCATCGTCATAATACAAGACTGCGTGCGGGGATAAAACCAGGTGGTGTGGGAAGATGTGCTGAAGCATGTGTCCATTCAAAAAAAATTTCTCTTCACTACTTCGACACATACATCTTGTCTATCTTCTCGTCTTCATCCGCTTCTTCCATCGCCTCCGCTTCTGTCAATGGCGCATACTAGACTTTCTTCTGGCCCACTACCGCTTGAACCATCCCATGATTAAACCTTGCCACTTGCGTCGTGTTCTCATACACTGTCTCTGGACCGGGAGGAGAGCCACCGTCCATTTCAAAGTTGAGAGCTGGGTTGAGAGTCGTGGATGAAATGTTAGCCAGATTTGTTTATCCGGGACCAAAGCCCCACAATTGGAGCCTCCATGTCTTCTATAAAACTGGATTATTTCCAAAATTAGTAGAAGCTGTATCATGTGTATGGTCTCCTAAATCAAAGTAAAAGTCTGTGCTGCGCTATACCACCCCATTTACTACTGTAAAGACATCCACAAGAGATGAACTATTGTCATAATTATCATCCCATCCAGGGTCATAATATGTAGATTACACCCCTGAATAGAAAACGGCATAATCTCGCGATCCAACATTAATCTTAAAGGCACCCATACCCCATCGTGCCGAGGATAGTTAAAGTGTCTATGATCTTTATACTGTACTCCCATTTAATTTAAACACGTCTACTGTACCAAGAAGATCGTAAATTTTATAATCCCCATCATACCATATACCATTATGTCCACCAGCGAAGATAGCATATTCCACTGTACCATCTGAAATCGTACATGCCGCAACTCCAGTTCTTCCTACAGATAAAGTTGGAGATTAAGTCGTGTCTCTCTACACGATTCCATTCACGATTTTAAACACATCTACAGTGTCTTAGTAATATGGACTACTCCAATTGTACCCACCACCGAACAGAGCATAGTCCCCGAGCGTGCACGCGGCCAAATTATATTTTTTCGCAGAAAGCGCGGCATTAGATTATACATTCTCGAGTCCGTTTGCACCCAATGCAAACACCTCTATAGAATCTACTATAGTTTCATCCAAATCGGGTAATAAACCACCACCAAGAAGTATGTAGTCCCCTAAAGAGCAGGCAGCCATATAGTCTTTGTATGTGATAATTTTTTAATATGCCACTTAAAGCCTTCTATCCTTCACCATCTTCATCTTCATGCCCTTAACCCACGTTTTCATACACAGACTATATCCCGTGTATACATGCCGGGTGTAAATCGCCGACATATTTCCAAATGAATATATGTTTGTATACACGTGTGCTGCTACGCTTTTTCCTGTCGAGAACTCACGCGTGTAAAACTCATATCCATTGTCGTTGATTATAGACAGATAAGTGCCAGTGTTTGAAGCCCAAACTAAAACACCGGTGTAATACTGTCCAGACACACCGACACACTTCCACCCACTGTGTGTGATGATATTCACGTTGATACGTTGAAGTGAAGAGGTATACACGTATATGTTGACTTTATTATCCCACGCCCATATGATAATGATACGCCCTGAGAGAGTTTTGAAGCCAAAGCTATAAAACGGTGAAGGAATGGAGAGTGTATAAGCCATGTGCCCCGGCAAGGAAGAAATATTTCCAGGGGTGATGTTGAAGACCAGTGAAGAGTTTTGTATAATGTTTGTGGGAGCGGTGTTGTATAGAGCCAGGTCCCGGGCGTATGTAAACACATCTACAGTGTCTTTATAGCTGCCGCCATACCCGCCACCGAACAGAGCATAGTCCCCGAGTGTGCACGCGGCCAAGTAACAGCGCGGGACAGAGAGATGGAGAGTCTTTACAAACTGGACTTCACCACCTACAACCTGAAACACATCTACAGTGTCTTTGTAATACGGGCTGCTGTTGCCGTTGTACCCGCCACCGAACAGGGCATAGTCCCCGAGCGTGCACGCGGCCAAATATTGGCGCGGGACAGAGAGATGGAGAGTCTTTACAAACTGGACTTCACCACCTACAACCTGAAACACATCTACAGTGTCTTTGTACCCGCCGCCATAGCCGCCACCGAACAGGGCATAGTCCCCGAGCGTGCACGCGGCCAAGTATCGGCGCGGGACAGAGAGATGGACAGTCTTTACAAGCTGGACTTCACCCCCAGCTATACCAAACACATCTACAGTGTCTTTGTACCCGCTGCCATTGTCCCCACCACCGAACAGGGCATAGTCCCCGAGCGTGCACGCGGCCAAGTAATAGCGCGGGACAGAGAGCTGGAGAGTTTTTACACGCCGGACTTCACCCCCAGCTATACCAAACACATCTACAGTGTCTTTGTAATACGGGCTGCTGCTGCCGTTGTACCCGCCACCGAACAGGGCATAGTCCCCGAGTGTGCACGCGGCCAAGTAATAGCGCGGGACAGAGAGATGGAGAGTCTTTACAAACTGGACTTCACCCCCAGCTATACCAAACACATCTACAGTGTCTTTGTACGCGTCATTGTACCCGCCACCGAACAGAGCATAGTCCCCGAGTGTGCACGCGGCCAAGTATCCGCGCGGGACAGAGAGCTATCTACTGTATCTATCCCACTTGTCTTCATGCGCGAGGCCCCTTACAATGTTATTTACCAGAATGAAATTTCTGGTGAAGAGCTGTGGTGTTGAGTCGAGTGTAAAGACACGAGAGCGTCGAAGCTTTGGGCCGAGTTTATAAATCGATACTTATGCCCCGTTGTAAACCACGGCATTATCCCAGTTTTTAATTGCGTCTGTTCCCGCGATTTCCTGCCCGGTCGGTTGCCATGTGAAATTGCCGGAGCCTTTCACAAGATAAAAGCCTCCCCATTCAAACACCACTTAAGCCTGGGGGGAGGCACCAGCCGACCCGGCAGGGGAGTCTTCAAGTAAAGTCAAGTCTTTATCCCAGCGTTTTCCTCCACAGTATAAAGCGTTGTCATATGCGAAGATTTCTGTCGTGGTAATAGACGCGGTATGACTTCTGTATAAATACGGGGTGTATTCACTACGGCATATACCGCCCACTTCTTGACGTATTAAACTATTGTCTAATTCAACGTATCTCTCTACTAGATATGAGGTGCCATCGTTAAAGTTTGTAGGGTGAAGTTATCCATCATGATAAATATAAGTGCTATATTCTTAATCCCAAATCCAGTTCTTAAACGTGATAGGAGCATGGACCCACGACACCCGCTATGTATACGTGTCTTATCCACGCTTCCAGAGCTCGAGATAGTTCCCGTTTTTCACCACAAGGGAGGCATTCCCGAAGCCATCCCGGCATACAGCCGAGCTTGAAGACGCGATGTTCTATTCCGCGATTTAAACCTTGCCGTCAGTCAAGTAATAAAACCGCGCCTATGTGCTGTTGAGAAACACTGCTTCGTTGCCCACGTTATGAAACCTGCCTTATGCGGTGAATGAAAACGAGAGACCTGTCGTGGTCAAATCTGCGGTTTGAAGCTGGGGTGTATATGTCAGGGGATACATACCGTAGGAGTAATGGAAGTATGGAGTTCCCCATGGAGCGTCGATATACCTTTAATAGTCACTAACGCCAAGCCCATCCCACTTCCCGGCATATTACAGTCTCGGGGCCACATCATAGACATCGACTTAAGATTGGTATTATACAAAGAGATATCTCCCGTGTCGCGTCATGAAGTATTACAAGGCATTTGTCTGTGCCTTAAACTCTGTAGAAACCACCTCCCCATTCTTGATTTAATATCGGTGGATAACGTTTTCATAGCCTTGTGTGTAGACACTCTCCCCGTCTGAATACATTCTCATATTATTGGGCCCTGTGGTGGAGATTTTTGTGAGAGTGTTGCCGTCGAAATCATACACCGCATTATTTATGAAAATGTATCTGTCTTAAACCACGGCACAGTAATATACGGTTTATGAAGTGATGATCTAGGCTTTAAGAGTCAGGTCTTGGTTATAGATTCTAATCCCGTTGTAAGGAATGAGAAGATAGCCCTGGATTGATGCTGGTTGATAAGCCGTGTATATATTCTACTTGGTTTCAAAACTAAGTGTATTCTCCTTAAATGTCCAGATATGAACATCGTATCCAGAAGAGCTATAATTATTGGGTATAGCATAAACTTTGTCTCCCACTGCGGTGAGTGAAAGGGTTTAGCTCTAAGTAGTGTTTTACATCAGGACAGCAACCTGTGTGAATACACCATCAGTAAGCGTGTATAAATACATGTATTTTTGCGTGTAGCTGGTGTTTTTCAGGACCCAAAGATAGTCTTATGCCACGGCGAGACTAAAGACTTAATTAGAAGTGTCAATAGTCGTGTATTCTGTGAGTGTATCGCCGTTGACTGTATACGCGAATATCTTTCCGTTTTTAGACACGACTAAATACCCTTTATACCACACGTGGAGAGAATTGTACACAGACGAATACATATTGTAAGAATATGACAAGGTTTTAATATAGCGTGGAGTCGGGAATATAAACCTGAAGATACTGCCTTATGATTCATACACGTAGTCTCCATGTTAAAATATCATTTTATATCTACTGTTCCTCACCCCGCTTAAAGTCTAGATTAATACCGGAACACCATCCACCGCCATCCACAGTTCCATAGCAGTCCCGTTTGTAGCCGCGGCATAATTCCCCATTGCTAAGCCAGATAGTAAGCACCATGTAGTGTAAGAGTGTTATAGTGCTGGTTAACCCGGCGCAGAAGAGAGTGTCCCAACCACGGGTGTAGAGCCTGTGTAATGAACGGTGGTGAGAGTCTGGTCTGTGTTCCGGGCCCCAAACACTGCGTATTTCCCAAATGTGATGCAGTGGTTTACGTCAATTGGACCGATGCTTGTTGCGACGATTGTATCAACGCCTTACACAGTCGAGATGGTGATGTCTATTATGCCGCTGGTAGTGAACGGTGCGAGGAAGTGTTCAATTCCATTTTCATCCACAATGACAGTGGATGTGGCATAACCATAGTGGCCTCTGCTTGGAAAGCTCAATGGTGTTAACTCCGTGCCTGTATCAATTTTCTTTGCGTATATAATGTTATATGGAACCGCGACCATATATCCGTTGATTATGTTGAATTAAATGGGATCATCACCAGTCAAGGTCCATACCGTGCTTACAGTCCCAGTTGAATCCAAGGTTTAAATCGAGTTATTTCCTTAGATGTATAATTTCCCATCATATGAAATGATATGATCATATGTGTATCTACCAAAGGTTATATACATCCCCTTCACAGGCACAGGAACAAGTCTTGATTCCTTGTTATTTGCCACGACGACTTCCATGCCCTCTTCCTTCACAGTGCCGATGAAGAGACCTGTGTCGGTCCCTTGGACCTCAGGGCTTTGCCCGTCTGAAATATCGCACGCGAGCGATAAATATGTGCTCAAGTCTGTAAACCGGGTGATATTGTCCCCGTCTATAAACACGGCAGAGTCCCACGCTACAGTCCCATACATAGTCTTGCTTAAAGACGTGTCTTAAGTCGACACCCAATTATTTGTGTTAGTGTCCCGCATGTATTCAATGTATCCATTCCCCGCGGAGAATGCCGTGTTTTAAAATTTGACTAAATTCCCTGAAGTGTGCGGTGTCCAATAACCGCTTTCATCCACTTTTAATCCGCCGATCCATTCCCAGGCATAGAGCGCAGATGAAGACCGTGTGTATAGTCTGTTGTTCCACACAAAGGCTTAGAGCATGTTTGCCTCGGGAGACATATAAGTGCCCGCGCCGACGACACTTGTTCCCACAAAGAACACATCCTTGCCTTTGAACCGCGCATGAACCACGTTGTTTCCCTTGCCTGTTGTGTTTGAAGAAAGCGAGACACATGCCCCGTTTAATGCCGGGGTGTAGACGGCGGTTGAGTTAATGAATAAATCCACGCCCTATCCTCCGGCTGTCATCCCTGAACTATACGTTAATGAAGGCGTGGTGTATGCTATGTCTTAATACCCTCGCTCTGAAGGAAGATATGTGCCGGTGATAGTGCCTGCGATTTCACCCGGTGTAGCGTGCGAGTTTTAATATATGGTTGTAGACTCGTTATTCTTCATGAACACATTCCAGGATAAAGCAAAGTCTTAGTCAATGAAACGTGTACCACTACTTAAAGTCGAAATTTAAATGCCGGTCATATTCGTAGTATCTCCCACGTACCATGCCCCATTTTAAATCTTGTATGTATCCTCAACGGCGTCATAGTATATGCCTTGTTATGCTCCTATGCTTCCATTCCAGAGTAAAACCATGTCATTCACCACGCCATAGAAGTAGAGTGAAGAGGTGAGGGTTGGTCCATTTGTATAATAAGTCAGTCCTTTAAACCAACAGAATAATCCAGTATATGAAATTTAACACATAGTACCATTGAATTAAAAGAAGATACCAGAATAAGTACCGCTACTTTTGGCCGTTCTGATTACAACCGAAATTGCATACGATTATTTCAGAGCATAGCAATCATCCCCGCCCAATGCATTGGTATAATTCCCGCTTATAGACAGGGTTTTTTCTTCAAACACGCCCTCGCTCGCTGTCTTGCACCCAAACCTGCCAGCGACCTTGACATATCTCTGTTTTGTGGTCGAGAAGAAGACCACTTCACTTCCAAGATGACAGACGAGGTTATATTCCCCGTATCCAGTCTCGACCCAGTGCCTGTCTTATCCGTAGACTAAATCCACGGTGATAAACTCCGCTTTACCATTTGAATAAAGCAAGACCAATACCAGGCTTTTATCCTCCTTGCAGAAGAAGGCGTATGAGCTGTGACGAGTACCCGTGAGTAGACTCCATCTGCGCCCGTGTGTAGAAACAGAATATAAAACCACGCCTCTATCGTAGATTTTAAACACATGATTTCCATGCGGTGTTGGACAAAAGACGTTCTATTAAAAAGCCCCTAGTTAGGGCGGTGAAGAAAGCGAGATTGTAGTGCTGTTATAATAGTAAGTGCTTCCCACACGCGTTATGCCGGGCCAGCGACCGGATTTTAAACTACCAGACTACCTGCCACCAATCCATCCCGTGATAGCATGCGCTGGCATAGACTCCCGTGAAGTGCGATGTTCTAAGTCAAGAAGTATACCTTCTTTCTGTGCGGTTGAAGAAGCCACGGGTGAAGTGCGGAGGACTAAGCCGCGGTCTTCAGTGGGGTCTTAAGTCCCGGTGTCCACGACGATTATCCCACCCGACATTTTGTATAATACAAAAAAGACGACACTTCACAGGGGGTTGTCCTCTGTCAAGATGACACACCGTTGAAATCCACCGTATGTTAAAACCTTGTATTAAAGCTCTGGAATAGAAGCGCAGACTAAAACCACGGCATCTGTCAAGACTACAGTCGAGGATGAAAACACTTCATTAAATTGGCCTTATGACATGACTACTACGCTGGGCATTTCTACACAAAGAAAAATGGCAGAGAAGTATAGAGTCATCCGCAGCATTTACACACGACGACAATATGTCCGCAACAAGACATGGAACGAGATTTAAACCCAAGGATATAAATATTAATATCTCACAAACGATAGACCCGTGTCTCTCTTCATGGATTTTGACAACGTGTCTAAAGCCCGACTTCTTCATTAACTTCAACACGTTCCTTACAAAATGTATGTGGCGAAGAATAGTGCCAAGGATTCATGGCATGTCTTCTGCCCCCGCAAGATGTTCCCGTCTCTATACGCGATTAAAGCGTGGGTGAAAGACAGGGATATAGACTGTGATTTAAGCGTATATAAGAAGGAGCAACTGTTCAGGATGCCGTTCATGGAGAAAGACACTCGTCAGAAGACACGGTCTGAAGACGGGGATGGGGGCGGTGGTGTATACAACCGGTTTTATGAAGTGAAAGATGATACTCTGCTTCCTTGCGAGTTTTTAGAAAAAAATTTTCTCGTCCGACAAAATTGAGTATTTTTCACAAAAAGCTTCCGAGTAGATCATCTGTCGAGAACCCGGCATTATCCCGGTGTTCTTTCGTTTCTTTATACTTGTCGACCCACTTCATGTAGTAATCTTGGCTTCCATGGTGTTTCAACATTATCATTAATATCGTGTTTCCGGACACGGTTTACCAATCGCCTTCTTCCCATCCTTTCGGTGCGTTCTTGAAGCATGAAGGCATGTCCTCGAGTGTTTACGTAAGCGCACAATAGATTGGTACTGTCGCCATGTTCCTGTTGTATGCAAACTCGTAGTAAAACTTCTCCGGACACTACCCGATGGCGCCGTTCTTTGCGTAGACCATTGCGGGGGTGTCAGCCAAGTCTCCAACGCGAGACATAGGACCGAGTGTTTCATCAAGGCAGAAGAACCCGCGACAAACCGGGCACTTCACGAATTTTTCTTCCACAAGTATTTTTTTGTAGCAAGCCCGGCACAAGGTGTGTGTACAAGGCAGGGCTGTGGGATCGTTTAAATCTTCGTAGCAAATTGGGCAAGCTTCTGTTTCTGTCGTCATGTGTGTATTCAAACCGAAGAAAAAAACTCTACTTATTGGAGTTGTTTCAGACAAAAGAAAAAAATTTGTATACTCTCAACGTCGTAGCACTTCACGAATCTGTTGTTCTATCTCCGTGTCTTCATACCCCTCTTTAAAAGGGTTCAGAAACACTTCTTGAAGTGCAAACATATGTGCTTTTGAAATGTTCCTCAAACGACGTTTTAAATCCTCTTCGTATTCGAAGATGTAGTCCGCTGTGTCGAAACACATTGAACGGACTTCGTTCGAGCCGATGGTTTCACGGCCTTTGTAATACTCCTCCTCTGTGGAGTCTCTACGGGGTACAGGAATGCTGTATTCATCGAATACATACCCGGCTTTTCTGCAGGCGCAAACACGGGCGATTCCGAGGGCAAGTCTGAAGAGATTTTCTGTATCCTCTGTAATGTGGTAGTTGCGCCACTGTAAAACCTTGGAGCAGAACTCCGCGTATTTCGGCTTTTTTGGATCTAGTTAATACCGAAGAAGAGCACAAAGGCATAAAGCGATGTTCTCTTCCTCTGTTGAAAGTGTGTCCTCTTCTTCGAGTTCACAGTGTACAATACGACCGATGCGATCGTTTAAGAAATCGATCTATCCTTCTGTGTAGTTTTTCGGGTTTTCAAACACGACATGTGCCATGAATTGGTTGTAGTCCATAGTCATGGGAGAAAAAAGAAATTTTCCTCGTTCCTGGTCCGATGTGTGCGAGGAAGAAAAAAAGGGCTTTGTTCTCAAAAGTAGTCCAAGACGGAAACATGTTCACATACGTACTCTCCAACCTCGTCTGTGATGTTGAATGTGAACAGATCTATGTCATTGTCTACAGCCCACCTGTTCAACTTTAACTACAAAACTGGGTCTCGAATTTCGTTTTCGAGAAGTTGTTTAAGGCTTTGCAGAAGATCTCGGTCTAATGCTGTTTGTATAGCCTGAGTGTTAATACTCGGTTCGGGCTCTGGCTCTGGCTCTGGCTCTACATGCGGTGTTTCGACTACCTTCTTAAATTCGTCGAAGGGATCGCTGTCTTCTTGGAAGTTCCCTTTTGTGGGGGACAGAGTATCGGATTCTTGTACTACTTCCACGGATGGCTCCACTTTCGACTCTTCCTATACATCTTCCTCCTCCGGCTCCCCACGCTCGCCACTTGGCTCCTCTGTCGGTTCTTCTACCGGTTCTATCCGCAGAACTATGCGGGGATGTGAACGATTCTCTTCAACACGAAGAAGAAGCTCGTATGTTTACTCCGGGTATTCAACCCCGTTGTATCTAAACGGACATCCATAAACAACATCCTGTCTTTCTTCCATTTCTACATCATCGCGATGATACCGATGTCTACATACTGGACAAGGAGGTCTGTACAAACGCTCTATTTGGGTGTCTTGGAAAACCTTGTTTCCAAAGCAATATACATGGCCGAAACCACACATACTCACACGCATCGGAATGAAGCGTTCTGTGTCGCCGACACACATTTGAATAGGAAGGCCACATCTGTTCGTGACGACACTTCTGATTATGTCAAATCTGTAGTCTCTAGATTTAAACGTCTGGAGCATAATCGGCTTTAAAAGCGTGGATAGGTTCTCGTGAATAGGAACGTAGCCCAAAAGCGGGGATAGTTCCTGAAGATAGAACGGTTCCTGTTCGACAAATTATGCCGTGGTTATGTCCGGGTTTTCACGGAGGGTTTTCACGATGGATTCTGTCATCGCAGAATGAACGATGTAGAACTTCCCTTCCGTGTCGAACACTTCCGGAGGATGATACGGCGGGAAGGGCCCACGTAGTTCGAAGTTCTTGGGAACTAAAAACTCGGCGTTCAAAGCGAAGCCGTAAAACGGCCGCTGACGCACGTATTCAACATGTGATTCGTCGTTTCTCTTCCATGGAGGAAGATTTACATCTACATTTTCAACGCGGTTTTCATCTACTCTTTCGAGTTGATTCTAAACACGGTTTTAAACACGGTTTTCATCTACTCTTTCGAGTTGATTCTAAACACGGTTTTAAACTGGGGCGCGTAGCTCCACTTTTTTCCATCCACCTATGAAATGGCGATTCATACACCCGGAAGAAAAAAAAATTCTACGGCTTTGGATTTGGGCATTCACTACTCTTTTGTCTCTGGCTTGTTCTCTGGTGTAGATTCGATTTTCACTTTTGCGACTTTTACAGGCTCCCTATCGCTTCCATTCGCCTTCACGGGTGTCTTCTCGGCTTTCTGCTCGGGTTTGGACGTGTCTATAAACACGTATCTAATCTCGGGTTTTGGAGCATACTTTCTAACCTTGCGAGCAAACTCGGCTTCCATTTGCGGTTTCATATCTTCAACTACCATCCCGATGATGACCCAAAGGAGGACGATAATAATGAAAACAAGGAGTTTATTGACTGGGGCTGGAATAGTCCCAGATCCACAGAGATCTAGATCCATTGGCTCTTACACTTTAACGTACATTTCTTTGAAGAAAAAAATTTATAGAAATTTAGAATCGAGAGAGGAGATGAAAATCGAAATCGAGATGAAAGTTTAAATTCAAACCTCCGTATCTTCAACTCCGTCCACACCGTCTACTTCGTTTTCTTCATCGGCGCTGTATTCACTTTCTTTGTTGCTCTCCACATCGCTTTCTGCATCGCTTTCTGCATCGCTCTCTTCCGACATGACGATGTCTTTATGGTTTTTCTTCTCGTCTTCATCATCACCTTGTTCTAGCCCATCGTTCAACATCCCGTCCTCGCTCCCTTCAAAAGTCATTTACACACTTCTACTTTGAGAAGAGTCGACGTATTATATCTCGATTATTTCACACGGCAGAGTGTCCTGTGAAATGCGATGGTATATTAACACGTCTCCTTTATGGGCTCCAAGCAAGGCTACTTGCGGGTCTGAAACCAAGGTAATGGGGAATTTGTTATCAACGCACACACCTTAATAGAACTCAACGTCGTGTTTCACCTCGATTTTAGTAATGAACTTGTCAAGAAGAGGTACACACATATGTCGTTGATTTATGCGGGCGATGTCAAACTTCTTTTCCCATGCGCGGTTTTATTTCTGGAACACTTTAGATTCTATAAACAGGAAGCGAGCACATTCTTTATTCAACATACTCTCTTCAAGGTCTTTAGTGCGGTGGTATAAAACCTGGAGCTATGGCGTGTCAAAAGAGTAAAGATTCTGTCGTTGGTTAAAACGTGGTGTATCTTTTATTCCCCGGAGCGTGAACACTTCAAGGGCGTGAGTCAAGATGAGAAACACGGTGTATTCTTCCGAGGAGAGAGATAGGATGTATTCCTGTGTCTCGGCCGGTGTGTATTTCTTGGAAGGGAAGAGATATTAAAGCGTGTTCTAAAAGGAGGATAGCATTGTATTTATGAAAAAAATTTTCCCCGCTCTTCATTTAAATGGTGTCTATATCTTGGTATTCTTCAGGACTTCATCTTTGTCAGGAGGATGGAACTTCAGCCTATCATACACAAACTATACAAATTTCTTTTTGTCCTGTTCCTTATACCAGACTGTTTTCCTAAGCCTTTCTATTGGGATTCCCATCATGTTAGAAATCTCGCTAAGGACTTCCTTCTTTCTTTCATGTGAACGTGCCATGTAATAATCGCTTTATCTCATACGGTCTATCCACTCTTTCTATTTTGGTGTGAGGGTGAAGGATATATTCTGTCCACCAGGCTAATGATGAAATACACGTTCTTCACCAGCGTTATTGTGCGAGTATATATCTTCGGTGGTTTAAGGTCTTCCACTGCCCCTTTATATTAAGTCATGGTCCAGTGCTATGTGTTCTATGCTGCTCTCTTCACGTGTGGTGCTCTCCTTCTCGGTCGCGGTGCTCTCTTCACGTGTGTCGTCATCCACGACCTTCCTCTGCTCTCCCTGTCTTTCAAGAAGCATTTATGCGGTGATTTCACCACTGTGTAAAAACCGTGTTGGAACTTGGTCTGCGTGCCCATATTTACACGCGATGAGAAAAACAGTCTCTCCTGCCGAGTTTGTAAGCAAGGGATCGTGCGTGATTGAATCCGGGAGTTAATCGAGTTTTCCACACCGCGCTAGAAGCATGGGCCCTGTCCACGAGGCATCTACGTTGTTGAAATCCATACCCTCTCGAAAAAAATTTCACATCTTCACTTCGATTCACTCGGTTCAAACACCGTGCTTATACACGTTGTATCCATTCCCTTATTTTACAAGTCTCTAACACGGCTTTGTAAATAATGATAGAACTGCTTTGGGTCTTCCTTTATAAACCACTACTTTGCCTTGAGTTAATCAGGAGGTACAAGCGTGAGTTTTGAAATCTCGTTTAACACCTGTGTTTAATTCTGCATAGAACGCGCGCGATAATACTGTTTTTAAACCATGTCTTTAACTATGGTGTTTTTCCGCGCCTAGAGCTGTTTGGTTTCTTTTTCCACCCTTTCCTCGGCTTCCACAATGGCGTCTTTCTGTCTTTGAAGGAGCTTTTCCGGCGTGAAATATGCGTCGTGTAAAAACCGTGTCGGAACCTGGTCTATATGGCCGTATTTCGCCGCGATGAGAAAAACCGTCTCACCACACGAGTTTGTAAGCAGAGGATCGTGCGTTGTAGAAGGCGGGAGTTTATCAAGGTCTCCGCGCATCGCACAAATCATGGGAATTGTCCACGTGGGATCAATCGGGGAAGAAATTCCGTCGGAAAACATTGAAAAAGAGAAATAAAATTTCCTCGGGATAGGTACGTGGAGGTGTTTCCTGGGGCTTTTTCCGCTTTTCTACGCTTTTCTGCGCCCCTTTTGCGCCCCATATCACGAAATCACGTAAAATTTTCTTTTTTTATATTGGGTTCAAGGCAAAGGATGTAGGCGCCTTGACAAAAGTTCTTAATTCACAGGTTCTGGGTAGGAACCTTCGCAGCCTTAGGAAACCGTGAGATTTCTTTGGGTTCGCGATTAGTACTATTTTGGGGCCTGTACTTTTTGGGTATCAAGACGCACCCCCGGAGGGAGGGTGCGGAACTTCAGATTTAAAATATATATTATTTCATTTCTTCGAAGTTTTGCTCTTGTAAACTCTCTTTGTAAACTCTCTTTGTAAACTCTCTTTGTAAACTCTCTTTGTAAACTCTCTTTGTAAATTCTCTTTGTAAACTCTCTTTGTAAACTCTCTTTGTAAACTCTCTTTGTAAACTCTCTTTGTAAACTCTCTCTTGGATACTTGTTTAAAACCCCTCCGAAGCGTCCTCGCCTTAATGGTACGGGTTGGACGGTGTCTAAGAGCGCCTGCAGACTACTTCTACAAATAGGAGCGCTTCTCTATCTCTCTTGATATTGATCGCACTCCTTGACGTAGAAGTCTCTGTACGCGGGGAGCTGAGACATCCCTTCTCTTAGGTACGAAAGTTAAAGTGTGTAAAAACCACAAAGTGTAGAATAGGAATGCAGTTCCGCAGATATACAGCCGAGGACAGAGCCGAGGACAGAGCCGAGGACAGAGCCGAGGACAGAGCCGAGGACAGAGCCGAGGACACAGCCGAGG
>Ga0265300_10000108_pt1 | contig 92398 bp, 78 predicted proteins | sample AusTroGonzalo_MG_FD_193482 | JGI IMG/M metagenome (GOLD analysis project Ga0265300, IMG submission 193482) | Bovine rumen microbial communities from tropical cattle in Woodstock, Queensland, Australia - Gonzalo_03 | ecosystem: Host-associated > Mammals > Digestive system > Stomach > Rumen ... | reverse complement strand
CGTCGGACAGCTAAAGTACGGAGGCTTCTCTACAAAAGACATACCGCTTGTCCCTACGATCTTATCCCCATCCATGGCAAGCCATGATACAAATGTACCGTCAGCCATATGCTTATGATAGTACTCTTTTAGTGCGCTTTCCAGATCTACTTCAGGGGCGCTCTTTCCTTCTGAAGTATATTCCTCTGTAAGCTGCGTTATACGCATGCCGATAAAACGGTCAAGTTCGTTTTCGGTAAGTTTTTTATAGATTATTTCCATGATCACTTTTCCTCCAACACACATTTTAGGGAACTTTTTGATGTGATCTCAATAAAAGTTCCCTAAAGTTATATTATTTAATCTTTTTTAAGCGGTACCCATATGTATACCGACATCTCGGTTGATCCTTCCATCGGAGGAAGATATGCCTCTATGTCATACTCTCCTGCTAAGGAATATCCTTTAAGTGCAGGTAACCACTCCGACCAGATCTTTGTGTTTGTGTCCTGTAATGTGTCGATCGTACAAGGGAACTGTGCCCAGTAGCTTCCGGGGATCACCTTTGTCTCACAGCCCTCAGGGATCTCCTCCCAAGGGAAATAAAGATCTGCGATCCAATAATCAAAATTCTTTCCTTCCGTACCGATACAAGCTCCAAATGTTCCCATTATGGATCTCTTTTCACCCTGTGCCAGCCATTCATCCCAGAACTTGGGCACTTCCTGATAACTGGTATTCATATTAAACGGTCTTTTTACTCCTACAATAGTAAACGGTGCCTTTTCAACTATACGATATTCTAACATGTTTCCACCCTCCATAGTGATCTTGATATGCAGCGGTGCCAGTGAAGTAAGATGCGCTCCAGGTTCCTTGGCCTGAGACGGCGTAATACCATGAAACTTCTGAAATGCCTTAGCGAAACTGTCCGGCGAATCATAACCGTATTTAACTGCAACATCTATTACCTTCGCATCACCGCTGTTAAGCTCCTGAGCTGCCAGTGTCATCCTGCGCGCACGGATGTATTCACCGACCGTCATCCCACACAGTGCTCCGAAGATACGCTGGTAGTAAAACGAAGACAACGCTGCTAAACCTGCGATCTGCTCAATGTCCAATTCCTCGGTAAGATTCTCTTCCATATAGTCGATAGAATTCTGAAAACCTTCGATCCAGCCTTGCATTTCAATTCATCCTTTCTCTTCTTTTTGCTTGCTGCATTATCAATATATCATCATGTAAAGTTTTTTACCCGACATTTTGTGCTCTCTTAGTCGGGTTGATCAACCACGATTTTTTCTCTATGTTTTGCCATGTGCCGCTCAGTATTCAACCTTTAAAAGTGTGAGTCCATGTGCAGGTGCCGTGGGACCGGCAAGAGCACGGTCGCATCCGGATAAGATTCCTTCCATTTCTTCAGGCTTTCTTTTGCCTTCTCCTATCTCAAGCAGTGTCCCTGTTAATATCCTTACCATATTCGGCAAGAACCCGTTACCTTTAAAAGCCATTTTGATCTCGGGGAACTCTGTATCACCGGCTCTAATCACATCCTCCGTGATAGTAATACTTTCTATCGTCCTGACCGTTGATTTCTTATAGTGTCTGTTCCCTAAAAAGCTCTTATAATCATGCTCACCGATAAGGTACTCTGCAGCTTTCCTCATACTTGTAACATCAAGCTGTTCAGCATGCCAAAGTACATACTGGCGCCCGAACACAGGTCTGACATCTCCTGTCACTATACGGTAAATATATGTCTTGCTTTTCGCATTCAGCCTTGCATGAAACCTGGCATCCGTCAGCCGGCAATCAGTGACGATAATGTCCTTCGGAAGAAATATATTCATCTTTTCCATCACTTTAGCGGGACCGATATCGGTATCAACCTGAAAGCTAGCCACCTGTCCCAGTGCATGCACACCGGCATCGGTACGGCCCGAGCCCTGTATCTCTACCTTCTGCTCAAACAGCTTCGTAAGTAGTTCTTCAATCTTTCCCTGTATTGTATTATCAGTATTACCCTGTTTCTGCCAGCCGTCATACCTGCTCCCGTCATATTGCAAAGTAATGCGAAAATGTTTCATAGCCTGTCCCCTTTTCAGATATTAACGATTTATCTTTTCAGGCTTCCCTCAAAAATCCCCTTAATTATCTTGATCACTTCCGACCTCATCACCTCATAGTTCAAATCCGCATGGTGATGGTATACAACCTCGTGGCAATAATTCTCAACAAGCCCGTATACGATATGTATCTTTTCGATCGGATTGTCCAGGATTATGTTATTCTTTTCTAAGAATGCCACGATCTTTTTTGTCATGGTAAGCTCGGAATTTTTAAATATGTCACCTATCTCTTCGTCGGCATGCGCCATCATTTCAAGCTCCTCATGAGCTTTTTGGGTCAGCCTGTGGCTCTGGATCGTAAGAGTTATAAGTCTGTCAAGCATCTTTTCCAGATCGTTCAGGTCTATACCGGGTGCACTGTCATCGGAAGTATCAAGGATATCGATCATAGGAAAAAGCACCGAATCGGAAAACCTCTTCAAGCCTTCCATGAATATTTCTCTTTTATCTTTGAAATACTGATAGATGATACCTGTGGAGACATCAGCCGCCTTGGCGATATCCGGAGTGGTCGTTTTATAAAACCCGTTCTCACACATAAGCTCAAAGCCCTTTTCTATTATCCTGTCACGCTTAGCCACAGCTTTTTCACTTTTGGGAATTCGTGTTTCGGGCATATCCTGTTCCTTTCCGTCTTAAGATACCTATCTCAGATTCTTCGCTGCGCTCAGAATGACACAGGTAATCGTTACTCATTACTCTTCAGACTTGATACCATATCTATATTGTTAACCTTTCTTCCAAGAAGTGCCGATACCACAAATGATACCAGGAATGTTCCTGCTGCTCCCAAAAGATAAGTAACAAAACTGATATAAGTATCTATATCAAATTTCTCATCTATACATATCTTAAACAGCCAGGATGTAAGTCCTCTTCCCAAAGGCAGTCCCAATATGATAGCTGCTATAGTGATCCAGTTGTTCTGCTTTATGAAGATCCTTCTGATCCTTGAATCCTCAAAACCCAATACTTTCAAGGTAGAGAACTGGTACTGCTTCTCACTGTATGAGAGAATGCTCATGCTGTAAATGATGATCACTCCGAGAAGAACGGCAACTACAATGATGATAACGATCATGGTCCTCATCATTTCAAGCATACCGGAGATATTCTCCTTCAGTCCGTTCTTATCCTGGACAATCTCAACATTTGCTATATCTTTTTTGTTTGATAAATCATTATTAGTATATATTGTATTCGGTGTATAGTCAAGTCCCAGGCTCTCGATATATGCTCTTGTCGCGGTTAACCCTTGAGTCTGCGGATCCTTATTATATCCGACTACCTTTGACTCATAATAATCCTTTGAACCGTATACATGCCAGGAAATAGTGTCTCCGACTTTTATGTTTTCATTTTCGCCGAGTTTGTGAGTAATGTATACTCCGTCATCCCTGTCTAAGGTCATGAAATCATTATCGGGATCTATAAATCTTACATAATCCCCTGCGTCATGGACAAATACCGTATTGGCTTCCCTGTTGCCATCCTTATCCTTTATCTCTATTCCGAGTGTCTGTGATGTTTTATCACCGTATTCATCGGTAAGGACCTTTATCTCGTCAGCTGTGATATCCTGCTTAAGGCTCAGACTGTATTTAAAGTTATACAGGTCTTCAAACTGAAGGTCAATGAAATGATCCATACTGTTGAGCATGCCGAGCGCACATACTATAAGTACGCAGCAGCCCGTAATACCCACGATCGCAGTCAGTGTCCTGATCTTATTTCTTATTATATCTCGTATATTCCACTTTGTGGCAAACTTTAACTTCTTAAATACCGAAGTAGTGGTAAATCCCAAAGTACCTGATTTAACCTTGGGCAGCTCGATCCTCAGTGTTTCCGCAGGGTTCTCCTTTAACTGCTTACGGCAGGTAAGGTATGTAACAAACGAAATGCCGAGGACTACAAGAAATGCCACCAGAAAACTTATAGGTTTCATAACTGCGCCATCATTGGGAAGCTGGAAGAAGTCCATCTCGAGTCCCATAAACACTTCACCGATAAAGAACTTTCCTGCAAGCAGTCCCAATGCTGCTCCTATAAACGATACCCAGAAGCCGTACCCGATATAATGCAGCTGAACCTTCATATCGGAAAACCCAAGAGCCTTTAAAGTTCCTATCTGTATTCTCTGCTTCTTTATTACCCTGGTCATCGTGGTTATAACGGAAAGGATAGCTATAAACAAGAACAATCCCGAGAAAATACCTACAAAGCCTCTTCCTTCATCGATTTCTCCCTGATATGTCGAATACGAAAGGGAATCTTCGATCTTTATGATCGCAAGTGCGCTCTCAACATTATCTTCTATACTGTTTTTGACCGCATCAACATTTGCTTTGTCATCCACGTCCACCATGATATAGTTAAACGGGATGTATTCCTTATGATCAAAGTCCGGCATTACCATATCAAACAGACTTTCATCGGTAATACCTGCTTCCTTCATGACCATTTCTTTGATATAGCTTTCAGGGATCTCATTTACAGAAAGATATATAAAGCCAAACGAAGCGGCATCAGGTAAAAGTGCCGACTCATCCTTGATATCATATACATGGTCCGGTACTTCTATGGCTCCTAAAATAGGGGCTTCAATCTCTAAAGTATCATACTTAAAAGCTATCTTGTCACCGATTTTCAGGTTGTTTTCCTTCATATACCTTGCATCGGCCCAGATACCGTGAGCATCAGCATTAAATTCCGCTCCTTCATCAACACGGAATCTTGAAATATCATTCGACTCTATGAATGATACCGAATAGCTCTTATCATTATCGTAACTGTTTATCGCATTAAAAACCAGTTTTCTCTCTGCGTTATTTACATGAGCCAGGCTCTTTACGGTGTCCAGATCTTCTTCGGAAAAGCCGGCTCCCATAACATTCAGATCCTGAAGGTTGTTTTCCGAATAGAACTTATCGGCTGCCGTTATCATTCCGTCCATATATGCTTCTATTCCGGAATAAGCCATAACGCCTATCATTACCATAAGGAGTATCGTTATAAACTGTGAAAGATTTTTCCCGATCTCCCTGAACAGCTTACGTCTCAGCATTACCACTCCACCTCCTCGATATTCTTAGGACTGGGATTAAGTTCATTGCTGCGGATCTTGCCGTTCTTTACACGGATCACTCTGTCGGCTATCTCGGCTATAAGACTGTTATGTGTAACTATGACTACCGTATTTCCGTTCTCTCCGCACTGAGCTTTAAGAAGCTTTAATACCTCCACACCGGTCTGGGAGTCAAGTGCTCCGGTAGGCTCATCGCAAAGTAAAAGCAGAGGGTTCTTCGCTATAGCTCTGGCAATAGATACTCTCTGCTGCTCGCCGCCGGAAAGCTGATTGGGAAACTTTCCCGCATGCATGTCAAGCCCTACGCCCTTTAATACCTCCATGGCAGGCTTCGGCTTTTTTACTATGTCATTTATCAGTTCAACATTTTCCTGAACGGTAAGTGTCGGAAGTATGTTATAGAACTGGAATATAAATCCGATATTTTCCGCTCTGTACTTTGTAAGTTCCTTATTGGAAAGCTTCGAGATATCCTTCCCGTCAATGATTATCTCTCCGGATGTCGCTTTATCCATTCCGCCGAGCAGGTTTAATATAGTAGATTTTCCGGCACCGCTCGGTCCGAGTATAACGACCAGCTCTCCTTTATTTATGGTAAAACTGGCTCCGTTTAAAGCATCAAATGATTTCTCTCCTACAGTATATGTTTTCTTAACGTTTCTGAAATTGATCAGTTCTTTCATAAGGCCCTCCATAATGTGAAATATGTTTCATATTTTTACACTTTCGCATTATAAAACCGTGATTTCTATTTGTCAAGCAAAATATGAACTTTTTTTCATATTTTGCTATTTTCACCAAATTAAGATTGTTTAAAACCCGTTTTTCGGTAATTATTCATGACAAAAGATTAGGGATACAGAGAATCGTCCCCTGTATCCCTCTATTATCACATAGCCCAGCTCTGCGATATCATCTGCTGTTTGGTCATCCTGCTGTAGATGCTGTCCTTCTGTGAAAGCTCCGAAGGGCTGCCCTCTTCAGCTACCACACCGTCCTTAAGTACCACGATATGATCTGCATTTGCTATAGTCCTCATACGATGCGCGATGATAAGTACTGTCTTATTCTTTATAAGCTTCGACAATGCTTCCTGTATAGCAGTTTCATTCTCTGCGTCAAGGGAAGCCGTAGCTTCATCCAGAAGAATGATCGGAGCATCTTTTAAGAATGCTCTGGCTATCGATATCCTCTGTCTTTCACCGCCCGAGAGTTCACTTCCGTTTTCTCCTATAGCCGTATTATATTTATCAGGCAGGAGATTTACAAACTCATCACAGTTAGCCATTCTGGCTGCTGCCATTACTTCTGCATCCGTTGCTCCCTTTCGGCCTATACGTATATTTTCCATGACTGTATTATTAAAAAGCGTTACATCCTGAAATACTATTGAATAATTCATAAGAAGAGTTTCCGGATCGATCTTTGAAACATCTTCTCCTCCCAGTCTGATAGTTCCCTGGCTAACATCCCAGAATCTGGCCGCAAGTCTTGATACAGTGGTCTTGCCTCCGCCGGAAGGACCGATAAGTGCCGTAACCTCACCCTGTTTTGCAGTAAAGCTTACATCCTTTAATACATCGGTATCATCCGAATACTTAAAGCCTACATGATCGAATTCAATATCATAGCCTTTATTTGTCATCTGTGTGGTACCGGTCTGGATATCATGTGACATAACCTCATCCAGTCTCTCGCACTGTATGCCGCAGGCTATTATGGCAGCAAAGTTCTGTAATGTTATCTGCATAGGATCGTAAAGACGGGATACAAGCATTAAAAACATAAAGAACGTGAGGATGTCGATCGACTTATTTACAAACAAAGCTCCGCCCACAAGTGCCGTGGTACCGATGCCGATTTTTAATATAATGGCTGCAGAGTTAACATATACCGCCATCTTAAGCTCTGTATACAGTGCTTCCTTTTCAACGGTCCTGATCTTATCCTCAAGTTTTTCCATATATCTGTCTTCGGCACTGTTGGCTCTTAAATCTCTGATGGATTCCAGACACTCCTGTATGCCGTCAGCCATGTCAAGCTTAATAGCTGAGTTCTTGCGCACAGCTCTTTTTTCAGCTCCCGAACAGGTGATGACGATTATAAATGCGACCGGGATAACCCAGAAACTCGCAAGTACCATTCTCCAGTCAAAGAAGAAGAACAGGCTTATGCCTACAAGACTTGTGGATATTATCGCACCTATAAGCTCCGGTATCCAGTGGCTTGAGGCAGTCTCTATCTGAGCACAGTCACCCATAATATTGGTGGTCAGATCCGTCAGGTTTTTCTTTCCGAAAAAGGAAAGAGGAAGCTTACGCAGCGTTTCCGCAAGTGAAGTTCTTCTTCTGCCGCTCTCACGGTATGTCGATAGGAATGTAGCATTATACTGGATAAAGTTGGTTACCGCTATAAGCAGTATTATCCCCGCACTTACCAGTGCATATATCCATATCCTGTCCGATGTGAGATTATCCTCAAGCAGGTCCTTTATCAGCATGTACAATATACCGGACGACATCATCAGCACTATGTTAGTGCAGGTTACACTGATGCACGCCTTTATCATATCATTTGCTCCTTCATCGGAAAGAGCATATTTATGTTTCAACCAGTTTTTCATCACGCACTCACCTTCCAATCAATCGACTTTGAGTATTCATCAAACAGTCTCCTGTACAGTCCGTTATCAGCCATAAGCTCCTCATGAGTACCGCTCTCGGCCAGCTTACCGTCATCAAGCACAAATATCCTGTCGGCATTTACTACAGTACTTAACCTGTGAGCTATCATTATAAGAGTCTTGTCCTTTGCAAGCTCCTCAAAAGCTGCCTGTACCTTTGCCTCATTATCGGGATCAGCAAATGCGGTAGCCTCGTCCAGGATAAGTATCGGTGAATCCTTAAGCACTGCCCTGGCAATGGTGATCCTCTGCTGTTCACCGCCCGACAGATATGTTCCCTTTTCTCCGATAACAGTATCTATGCCGTTAGGAAGCTTACTTAATATATCCATACACTGTGCTTTACGAAGGGCACCGAGTACTTCTTCCTTTGTTGCTCCCGGTTTAGCCATCCTAACGTTTTCAAATATTGTATCCTTTATCAGGCGGCTGTCCTGGAATACAAATGAAACCATCTCCATCAGTTTCTTTTGAGGGATATCTTTGATATTTACTCCGCCTATCCTTATCTCACCGGCACTTACATCGAAAAATCTGACTATAAGTTCCGCAAGTGTGGTCTTGCCTGAACCGGAAGGTCCTACAAACGCAACATGCTCACCCTGTTTTATATTGAGCGTTACATTGCTTAATGCATTTCTTGTGGCATCCTTATATCTGTATGTCACGTCATTAAGCTCTATGCCGTTATCCTTTACTGTACTTGCTTTACTGCTCTCTTTAAGTGGTTCTATCTGCATTATGCTTTCCACACGCTGCATGGCATCGATCAAAGTCATTTCGGCTTCACCGGAGTAAGCGATCTTTGTCAGAGTCACAGTCACAAGCGGAGTCACGATGATATAGTACATGATATCCAGTATGTCCGAATTAAGGATTCCGTCCCTTGTAAACATATATGCCGCTATCACTATGAAAATAAATATGGCATTAATGCATGTCATAAATCCCATCATAGGAAATCTCAAATGCATGGTATAATCCGTGGTCCATTTTCCATAACTGTCTATAGAAGCTTTAAATTTCTTGAATGAAAAGATAGTCTGACCGAAGGTCTTAACTACCGGGATGCCTCTCACATATTCGGTAGCCTCACTGCTCATGGTCTCCAGTGCGTTCTGATATTCCTTCATCTTCTGCTGCATGTCCTTGCCCATCATTGACATCATGCATGCAAAACCAAGAACAGCAGGTATCATACAGATAAGACCTATCTTCCAGTTAAATGCAAGGATCAATACTATAAGTCCCACAGGAGTGATAGCAGCTACCACTTTATCGGGAAGATTATGTGCTATATAAGTTTCGGTAGCAGCGGTAGAATCATTTACTATACGTCTGATCTTACCGGTTCCGTCCTCATCAAATACACCAAGCGGAAGTGTGATGATCTTTCTCATTAAAGCACTTCTCATATTGGCCTGGATACGGAATGCCGCAATATGTGTACAGAGCAACGCTGCAATATACACCAAAAGCGCACCTACAGTCAGCAATACCGCCTGCCATGCATAAAAACTGATATCATCCGTGTTTTCTCCGTTTACCGCGATACGGATGATCTTCCACAGGTCATAAAAAGGTATAATGGTCATGACAGCACTTACAGCTGCTATGCATCTGCCCAAGGTGATGAGCTTTTTATGACCTCCCGCATACTGTCCGATCAGCTTCATGTGATCGAAATTACCTGTTTTTCCCATTTGGGGATCCTCCTTGTAAATATAGTTAGTTATCGCTAACTCAAAAGCGATAACCAAGGGATTAAAAAAGAGCCTTACGGCCCTTATTTAATCCCCATAAGATTTAACCATCCCGGCATAAAGAAATCCTGGATAGTTTTTAAATAATTATCTATTTTCTCATCATCATAATCGTGTATGATGGGTTCGAGACAAGCTGTAAGATATGCCGAAAGCAGCATATGAAGTTCCTCCGCACTTATATTCTTGACTTTATATCCGTGCTCTCTTAAGTATTTGAGAGCATTCATAAAATCGATCTGATTTTCTTCCACAAAATCATGGATAAAGTTTTCATATTTCGTTCCGGCCGAACAATTAAGCAAGAGCCTGAACTCTTCCTTTTGAGGTATGATCACGTCTTTAAAAAGGTCAACAACAGTTTCTCCAAACAGATCATTACTGCTTGTTCCATCATCTATCAGACCGTATTTTCTGTTTTTGTGTCGCTCCACCCACTTGGATATGCTTTCTATAAGCGGATCGACCATAGCGGAAAACATGGCGGCTTTATCATCATAATGCCTGTAGAGCCCGGCCGAAGTCATGCCGGCTCTGGCTCCGATACTTCTGATGGATGCACCCTCGTATCCTTTTTCCAAAAACTCTTCTTTTATGGCCTTTTTAACTCTCGAATGACTCAGTGTCTTATCTCTCGGCATGATTTTGTTCCTTATTGTTAGTTATCATTGATAGCTATCATAGATTACAATAAAAAAGTGCCTTTGTCAAGCACTTTTTTTATTATTATGCATATAACTTATCAAGTTCAATAACATAAGTACATGACGTTTTTATAAGTTCAATGTCATGCGTAACGATGATGACGGTCTTACCTGCCTCCTTCAAATGCTTTAACATTCCTGACACCTGCATCATATGGTCATAGTCAAGTCCGCTTGTAGGTTCATCAAACAGAATGATATCCCTGCCCGATGCCACAGCCGAAGCTACCGCCACTCTCTGCTTCTGACCGCCTGACAATGCCAGCGGATGTTTTTCAGCAAATTCTTTCAGATCAAGTGACTCCAATATCTTCAGTGCTTCTTCCCTGTCCGGATTCTCCTGTGATATCATTACCTCTTCAAGAACACTGTCGGTAAAAAGCTGATGGTTTACATCCTGCATTACCATATATATGCTCTGACGTCTCTTTTTATTCTTCCAGACTTCATCTCCCACTTTAAGCGTCGCCCTGCATCTTTTCTCCATTCCGCACAGGCATCTTAAAAATGTGGATTTCCCGATTCCGTTCGCACCTATTACCGCAACCGTTTCTCCGACCGGTATTTCCATTCTCGGTATATTAAATACAGGTGATTCATGTTTGTACGAAAACTTCATATCGTTAATGATAATCCTGCCTGTATCATCCCCTTCACTTCGGGCGATACTGACTTCTGCCGGATTTTGTGCATCCTCCGCCCTAAGTCCCAGCCTGTGTAGTTCGTCTGACGACAGTGAGCTTATCTCATCAGAGGAATATGTCTTAACTATCTCTCCTTTATCCATCAAAACAGCTTTTGTAATATATGGAAACAGATAGGCTATACGATGCTCCGCTATCAGGATGGTTTTATGTTCCTCTTTCCAGACGCCAATCATCTTCTGCAGCTCACATATCCCTTTATAGTCAAGATTAGCCGACGGTTCATCCAGTATAACCACCTTTACGGGTTCCACCGCGATACTCGCGCAAGCGATCTTTTGTTTTTCACCACCCGAAAGCTTAAAGATACTTCTTCCCATTAACGGTCCGAGATCATGTTTGTTTACAACCTGATTGATCCTATGTTCAATCTCCTCCGGAGCCAGCCCGAAATTTTCACATCCGAATGCCAGCTCGCTTGTGGTGTCCACATTAAAGAACTGACTTCTGGGATTCTGGAAAACAGTGCCTACATGCTTCGAAATCTTTCTAAGCGTAGTTTTAGCCACATCAGTATCATCTGCCAAAACACTTCCGGTTAACTCTCCCTTATAAAAATGAGGGATAAGGCCGTTAACACATCTGACTAAAGTTGATTTTCCACATCCTGAAGGACCGCACACCAGCACCACTTCACCGTCTTCAACCGTAAGATTTATTCCTTTAAGGCTTTCCTGCTCCTTGGTATATTTAAAAGAGACATTTTCAAATCGAATCATACGAAAAACCTTCCGATCCCCCACCATATAAAGCAGACCAGGCAAAAAAAGATGATTATAAAATCAATAACCCCGAATCTGATATTCCAGATACAGCTTCTTTTTTCACCCACCTCTAATCCGCGGGTCATGGCTGCAGCTGACAATTCCTCTCCTATTATCGAACATGAAGCGATAAGCGGGACCATTCTGTATTCTACTGCTTCCGTTGCTTTTTTTGAACCCATCTCGATTCCACGCATCCGCATGGCATCATTGATGGATCTTGACTCCTCCGCTACGGTAGGGAAAAATCTGAATATCACACTGATCGGTATCGTAAGCTTGTCAGATACATGCATACGGTGCATGGCAGCCAAAAACTCCGATACCTTGGTTGATTTCACTATATACCTTGCCAATATGACCGTCGGAAGTATCTTTGTGACTATATACAGCATCAGAGCCAGCGCCGATTCCAGACTGTTTAAGTCATGCTGAAGTGCCATCTGTGCAAAATAGCTTCCTACATATATGGCAATGGCAACAAAACCGAATTTCCATTCTTTTTCCGCAAATAACAATAATACCGGAAGGAACACCAGTATCCAGTAAAAAACAAACATTTGCTTTTCCCCTGCGTTCCCGACTACAAATACCGAACTGGTGAAAAGAAGTAACAGCTTTGTGCGGGGATCAAGCAGGGAATGTACATTCCTGTCGAGTCTGTACTCCATGATCAGGTGATACCTGCCTTTTCAAAATGCTTTTTAAGTACCTTGGCTCCGATCCATCCGCCTATGATACCGCAAAGAATATCAACTACGAAAAGTACGGGACACATCCATACCGGAAGCATGGATGTAACCGAGTCAATATATTCCTGTCCGAAATTCTGTCTGGTTGAAAAATAAGCATCAGCATTAAAGAAAATACCGAAATAGTTTGCCCAGCAGTAAAGTCCCGAAACCGCATAAGCAAGTATTCCAAGACGTTTGCTCTTATACGCGCCTGCTCTGTATATAAACTCTGCTGCAAGTCCTGCAATGGTACCTACTATAAGTGCATAGTAGCTCATACCGGTCACCCACATCAAAGCACCCATAAGAACATTCAGTATCAATATCATTCCGAATTTATCCACCTTGGTAAGGAACATCATATAAGGTATTCCGGTAAGGATGGGAACAAATACCACCAATAATACCATCATGATCGGGATAACTCCCGTCATAGCTATGGCACAGCACAATACCGCACAGATTGCGGTATATATTCCCGTGTGGATTAAGTCTTTTGCCGTCAGTTTCTTTGATTCCATTTTATACCTCCCATAATTTAATGGTTAGTTACCGCTAACCATCTGTTGATAACTAACATAATAAAAGGAGCCTCCCGGCTCCTTTTATACAATGAAATATGAAGTTTTTACATAAGCCGGCAAATTCCGGTCAATGCATACATATAGCATATGATCACTCCACTATCAATCCTGTTTTGTTAGCATATGCTAATCTACTATATTTTCTTTCTTTTGTCAAGAATATATTTTTCCGTTATGCGGACTGCATCTTCCAACTGGCAGCTTCCTCTCTGAGTTTTATGAAATTGCTGTATTTTTCATTGTTCTTAAGCAGTTCTTCATGCGTACCGCAGTTGATCAATCCCCCATCAAGTACCACGATCTTGTCGGCATTCCTGATGGTCTTAAGTCTGTGAGCGATCATGATGACCGTCTTATTTTCAGTCAGGGCATCAAATGCAGCTATCAGTTTATCTTCATTCTCGGGATCCACATTGGCCGTTGCCTCATCCAAAATAATGATAGGAGCATCCTTTAGTATTGCTCTTGCAATGGATATTCTCTGCTTTTCTCCTCCTGAGAGCGTTGCTCCTCCTTCACCGATCACTGTAGCATACCCTTCCGGGAGCGACATGATAAAATCATGGCAGCATGCTTTTTTTGCTGCAGCTACAACCTCTTCATGACTTGCATTTTTCATTCCGAACTTTATGTTGTTTTCAATCGTATCCGCAAACAGGTATACATTTTGAAATACCATGCTTATCCTTGACATCAGGCTTTCCAGCGTATAGTCTCTTACATCCCTGCCGCCGATGGAAACACTTCCTTTATCTACATCCCAGAAACGAGCGATCAGCATAGCGAGTGTTGTTTTGCCCGAGCCGGATGAGCCGACAAAGGCAGTCATTGTCTTTTCCGGAATCTTAAGACTTATATCTTTTAACACCTCGTTATCGCCATAAGAAAAAGAAACATGGTCGATCGAAATCCCGTAATTCTCCGGATCGTACTCTTTCCCGTTTTCATCCATAATAGGAAGAGAATTGATTTTCTCGGCTTCCTCAATAGAACTGGATACCACTCTTAAAACGGTAAGTCCGGCTCCGGTCTGCTCTATATCGGCAAAAACCTGGAAAGATATGATAACTGCCATCAAAGCATATGTCAGTGTCATGTTTCCGTTAATGAAAAGTCCTACCGCTGCAAGCAGGAACAAAGCTTTAAATGCCCCAAGGATGACACCCTGAAGTTCCCCGTAAGGGATGAACAGCCTCTCTAACGCCAGGTTGCTGTCCCTGTTACCGTCAATCGCTTTTTTCAGTGCCTCATCTCCCTTGCCTGTCAGGTTAAATGATTTGATCACGCTCATTCCCTGAAGACTTTCCAGTACCTTTGATACCAGAGTCGCTTCATTTTTCTGTCTTACAGGAGATAACGCACGGCTCTTCTTTTCCATGGATGATGTAATAAGCATGTAAACTGCCATACCGATCAGATCGATCAGTCCCAAACGCCAATCGAAGAATAAAACACAGATCAAAAATACTAAAGCATTCATCAGGCCGCTCAGTATCATAACAATAACATTTGCGCCCTGATTTTCCACAACATCCAGTACGGTAGTCGCAATACCTGTTACCTGATCAAGATTGTTGTCATCGAAATATCCCATAGGAACCTTTTTCAGTCTCTCTGCTATATCGAGTCTCTTATAAGCACTCATATAGTAGCCTGCATGAACACCCTGAAGATCTGCTGCCATTTTCAAAATGAAGTGTCCCAAAAGTGCTATGCCTAAACATATAAGTGCTGTCCAAGCCGGTTTCATTGTAGTATCGCCCTCTTCAAATGCCAATATGACAAAATATATCGCAGCCATCCTGAACATCCCGAAAAGGGACTTGAAAAACGAAATAATGATAGCCCTGTAGATTTTGCTTTTTTCCTCTCCGGAAAAATCTATGATTTTTTTTATCGCTTCGAGCATTATGCTGCACCTCCTTCACTGATATGTGCATTCCACATTGAGCTGTAAAGAGCACTCTTTTCAAGAAGCTCACTGTGAGTCCCTGCACATTCAACCGTGCCGTTGTTGATCAGCACGATCTGATCTGCATTAGTGATCGTGGAAAGCCTGTGAGCAATGATGATCACTGTCTTGTCTTTCATCAGTTTGGTAAGTGCTCTCTGTATGACAGCTTCGTTTTCCGGATCGATATAAGCTGTTGCTTCATCTAAGATCACAACAGGAGCATCTTTAAGCATAGCTCTGGCTATGGCGATACGCTGACGTTCACCGCCGGACAGATGTGCTCCACCGCTTCCTACCTTTGTATCATACCCTTGAGGAAGTGCCCTTATAAATTCATCACATCCTGATGCCAAAGCCACTTCACGGACCTTCTCATCAGAGGCTGACGTCTTTCCCATACGGATATTATTCATGATCGTATCGTCAAACAGCCAGTTATCCTGTGATACATATGCCACCTGATCATAGAGCTGTTCCAGAGGGATTGCTTTCAGGTCTTTTCCATCCATCCTGACAGACCCGTCTTTTACATCCCAAAATCCGCCAACAAGCTTTGCGATCGTGGATTTACCGCTTCCGGAAGGTCCGACAAGTGCAGTAAAGCTTTTCTCCGGGATTGCAAAATTAACATTGTGCAGGACTTCCTCACCTTCGTGATAAGAATAGCTGACATTGCAAAACTCTATATTATGTGTTGCAAACTTAATCGGAGTTTCCGAGTGCTCCTGTTCTTCACCGGAAAGCAGCTTATCTACAGTGACTACGGTAGTCGCTACTTTAGCGGAAGAATCAGTAAACTGTACCGCGGCAAGGATAGGTCCGACTATGCACATGGAAAGCATGATAGAAGTCAGAAAGACATCTGCAGAAATACTGCCTGAAGTATACATAGCCCAGCCTATCGGCAATACCGTGATCAAAGTGCAGGGTGCGATCGTATAACAAAGAGCCTGGCATACTTCTGTTTTTTTCATCCAGTAGCAATAGAATGCCGCATTGGCAAGTACCTTGTCTTTGAATTTTCTAAATGAAGATTTGCTCTGACTGTAAGCTTTGATCACCTCAATACCGTGAACATATTCAACAATACTTGCATTCATATCCTGAGTGATCTCCACAGACCTTTTGTAATCCGCAGAATAACTGGCGGCTATAAAGCCGAAAAACATCATACCGACCGGTACCGATATCAGACATATAAGTCCCATCCTCCAGTCAACGACCATCATATATATCCAGACAGCCAAGGCCCCGATTATATTCGAAGTAAGCTCCGGGATCATATGTGCTATGGGGCGCTCCATACGTTCCACCTCATCAACAATTATCTGCTTTAATGTACCGCTTGAAGTATCGATGATAGTCCCGAGGGGCATTCTGGGAAGTTTGGCAAAAATCTGCTTACGTATCTCTCCCAGCAGAGCAAATGCTGCCTTGTGACTAAAACTCAGCCCCATCGCATAAAAAAGACTCTTCAAAGCAAAGCCTAAAAAGGCTGCAACCACATACACTAGATAATAACTCCACTCCTTGTTTCCGGATATCATTCCCGAAATGATCTTTGCTGCCGAAACAAAAGGAACGATACCTGATACAACGCCAAGAACTGCCAAAATAACCGATAGCAGCAATTTCCCGTGCTCAGGTTTTGCAATCTCCCAGATTCTCGCCATGGGATTTGGCTTTTTTTCTTTCAAGAAAATGTACCTCCTATAGTTCGTTTAGTTAGCTTCTGCTAACCTTTATCCGATAAAAACCGCCTTCTTTTTAAGTTTCTCCAAGAAGGCGTTAATATCCCATATACTTTATAGCCCCATCAGACTCTTCCAGCCACCTTTAAAGAACTTGTCCATGTTCTTCGAATAAGCCTTGGCTTCCGCCTTGGTAAAATCATGGATTACAGTTTCAAATATCGCATTAACACTGCAGGTAACGAGTAGATGGATTTCCCTTTTGGGTATTTTTTTTGCTACAAGACCTCTTTTGTTAAGAATCTCAAAAAACTTATATGTAGCCTTTACTTCCTCTTCTATGATCTCTTCGGCAAAGTTTTCATACCTTGTACCTTGGGATTTGCATATTATAAGCTTAAAAGTATCATAATGCTCATAAATATAATCGATGATCCATTCCACTTCATTGGAATTCTCCCAAAGCTCATCCGAAGGAACGACCTCAGCATCTTCATATTCGTCATTTTGGAAGCTGTTATATTGTGTCATCAGGTATTCCAGATCATCCTGTACGAGTGCTGCGAACATCTCTTCCTTGTCCTTAAAATGCTTATATATACCCGATACCGTTATCCCGGCATTTTCTGCTATCCTTCGCATCGAGGCGTCTGTGAATCCATACTCCATGAATTCGTTTTTTGCCGCCTCTAACAGCCTTTCATGGCTTTCCGTCTTATCTCTCGGCATATTCACCTCCTGTGTAGTATACACACGATCATGTTAATTTCCGGTTACATAAAAAGAACAGCGTTCTCTAACGTATGTTAGTGTACACTGTTCTCTTTCATTTGTCAACTACTTTTTTAATTTTTTTGCTATTTCTTACAACGCCTATATTCAAGCGGAGACATTCCATATATTCGCTTAAATAACGTGGCGAATTTCCCCTGGTTCTCGTATCCGACATCAAGGGCAATATCTGCAATGCTCTTATCGGTATCTGCGAGAAGCTTAGCCGCATGATCCATACGATAACTTTGTAAATATTTATGTACGGTATCGCCATACATTATTGAAAAGTATTTATTTAATGATATGGGACTGATACCGTACTTTTTTGCCAGTGCTTCCACCGTAATATCGGTATCAAGAGACCCAACGAGCTGATCATGTACCTCAGATACTATCTTTCTCTGCCCCCTGGTCAGATAAAACTTATTTGTATCTGTTTGAACATTTCCGGTTTTTATCTGGTTAATAATCCTTAGTGCAGACAAAAATATTGTGAGATTATCCACCGAATCATTCTTCATTAATCCGTTTTTCTATTTTTTATCCATTTCTATAACGAACAATATGCCATAAAAAAAGCAGATCATCTTAATGACGATCTGCGATACTATTAAACTTTTCTCTGCAAACACGATTTGTCTATCTGATCATTGTTATAACTTCTTCTGTTCCATATTTCATCACATACTGGATTATATCTTGTTTTTTCTTTATCTTTTCTATTGTTGATGAATCTAACGTACATAAAAAATCTCTCGTCGAAAGCTGTCCGTTTTTCCTTATCTTTTTAAGCTTCTCCGTATCCTCCAACTTTCGTTTTGCTTCACTTTTGGGATATCCCTGTCCAAATGGCTCAGAAAAAAGAGCTTTTATTGTACTGTCAAAATTATCGTATCCCGTCCAAGTATAATCTTCTCCAAGTGGGAGGGATATTGCGTTTCCATTGTTGATCTGAGCAAAAAGAAATGCGTCTTTTGGTGTAGGTGCATAACCACAGATAACTCCCGGTATGCTGTTACATGCGAGCATCATCCCCTGCCCTGATGAACAACCCGTTACAACAAAATCAATGGCACCACTTGATATCAGCATACCTACAAGAATTGAAATATCTATATATGAATATTCGTGTTCTTCCTCTGTTGTGCAGCCAAAATTTATTACTTCTGAATTTATCGGAGCGTACTTTCTTACCGTACTGTATATTAACTCATTTTTCGCAGCTTGCGAACTTGCTTGAATTATCCCAATTTTCATCACTTACACCTTTAATTTACCTACATCTTAACTTTCTCAAATACTGTTTGAATCTATTATACCAAATTAATATTCTGCTTTCAAATCAAATTCCTCCTAAAAATTTTTTATCCCAAAATCAGCAATATTTCTTTTATTGATTCCATCCTATACCACGAATACCAGCCCTAAAAACATAAATGCATTAGCTATATTCCCCTTTGCAGGTACCTTTGTAGGTGCTAATAGCAGAAATGCCGGAATAGTATTTAAAATGCATGCCCAGCCCGGCAGATCAGTTTTTCCTGTTACTACAAGCACAAATAACAATATATCAAATACTAAAAGCCCAACATAGGCTATGGCAGCTATTGAAGTACTCCTAAAGAAATCAATAACATTTTTCAAGGCCTCATCAGTCATGCCGAGTTTAACATAAAACCATTCTACTGCACCACACAGCACATGGTGTGCCGAGATCAAGACGATAAAAAACATTGCTTCTATTCGCATTATCTGACCGATAACCGGAGACGATTCAGCAATCCAGTCGCTGATCTCAATATACCCAAAGCTAGCCATAAAAAGTGCGAATACTCCCACTAACATTGCAAGTTCCATCTGTTTAAACGACATCGATGAAAAAACCTTCTGCATCTTCTTATTATCTTTTACATCAGAAAACTTGAAACGTCCGTCTTTTGTATAAGCCAGCATACAATCCGTAACTCCGCAGATGATATGTCCTATAAATGCAATTATTAATGCTGTTTTCATAATCTTATAACTTCTCCCTTATTCTACTTTTTTCAAGCTCCTTCTTGATTAGCCTACGCTAACTATTTATATCACTTTCCATGGAATAAATCAATATAAAAAAAGACCCCAAATGACCTATTAAAAAAATAAGCAGATCATCACTAAGACAATCTGCTTTGGGTGTATGAGATCTTTTTTTATCTTATGGTATTAAAATATCCCGAAACATATTCCACTATCATATCCGCTCCACGAATACCTGCCACAGGCATATGGTCAGCAACTAAAGCTCCGTCTATCATCGGATTGGATATCCTTAAAAACGTATTGCTGCAGTCAAGAAAACGTTTGGACGTATCGTCTGCTAAAACAAGTTTGGATCTTAAACTCTTAAGTATCTCAAGCCTTTCCTTTTCCACGGGCATGTATTTTATATCAGCAGGTATTTCCTTTAAACCTGATAAATTGTGCATGCTTATCATATATGCCGCATTTATACCCATATCATTCAAGAAAGAAGCAAGCCCTATAACCGTCTCGGCATCACCGTACAAATATGCTTCAGCCTTATCCCGCTTTAGCATCCTTCCATACATTTTATACTGAGAAGCAGACATAGTCTTCTTTTTAAGTTCCTGCATGATATCTTCCGACGGCTTTTTGCCGATAAGCATACCTATGCTCTGAAGCCATTCCATGCTTCCCCTGTATCCGTACGGTGTTCCAAACACGTATGGTGTTCCGTATTTCTTCTCAAGGAACTTAGCCGTTTCGATAGCTTCCGGTCTGAGTACTATATTCAACCCGCCTGAACCTATATTCTTTATCTGCTCCAATGTACTGTCAAGACACATACATGCACCGCATTCGAGCCCATACGCCTCTTTTATCATCCTTTTGATTTCAATCACATCTGCTCTACATCTGTAGCTGCCTATGGATGCCCCTAATATGTTATATGTTCCTTCGATCTTTTTTCCGTCTCCGTCAATTATCTTTTCCGACAGAAGTTTATATATTTCCCTAAGGCCAACTGAATAATCCCCTCTAAAACCTCCCTGCTCAAAGGTAATAAGTTTCGCCTCAACTTTAGGTGCTACCATGGCGCATACACCCCTGAGGTCGGTGCCTATAACAGCCGAACATGAAGACGCAACTATAAATATCACCTTCGGTTCGAAATCCTTGTCAATTTCTATGATCGCATTTTCCAGTCTTGATGTATCACCCATGATAACATCATCTTCCCTCATATGGGTAGTAAATAATCTGTTTTCCTGCTCAATGCCTATATCTCCATATAAGCTCATACTGAAATGTGTTGTTCCCGCAGGACCGTATTCCAAGACTACAGCATCTCTGATGCTCAATAAGCTCCAGATGATTCCCATACGGTCACTGGGAACCGGAAGGAAACGTGTAAGGCTCATTTCACAGCCCCCCTTTCCATTTGTCCTGATTTCATCGTCATTGCCTGCATAGGAGACATTTCGGACATCCCCATAGTTACTGTTTTTTCTTCATTAATCCCTTCATCTCTCAGCGTTCTGGCTTCTTCTGCCGATAAAATAAGCTGCTCTACAAAATATCCGGTCACTTCATAACCAAGCATTGCTCCACCCATATCTGTATGGACCTGGGCTATCTTCTTTTTCTTAAGTCTCATGGCGTATTCATGTCCAAGATACAACCAAGGTTCAAGCACATCATAAATATACTGCATCGGAGATATATTGGCAGACTGGGTAATGTAAGGATCGTTATCTTTAAGTATTTCCTTAACACTTTCATCATCCGTATCATTTATACCATGACACTGGATGAGCTGAGGCTTCATACCGATACTGCTCATAAACGCACATGTTTCATAAGTATTAAACGGTGTATTTCCATATATAAATGGTACTTTATCAAGTTTCCCTTTTCCTTCTTCCACGCTTCTTTGCGCCTTTTCCTTTAATGCTTCCAGTTCTTCGGGAAGCGGGACCTCCAATGCTTCAAACAATACTTCGTATGCCCGGGAAATATGTACCGGATCTACAAATTTATCAAAGAAAACATATGGAGTTCCAAATCTCTGTTTCATTTTTTTTGCAAGAGGAAGTCCTATTTCATTCACAACAATATTTACTTTGGCAGACGGAGCTTTTTTAATGTCATCCAGGCTGCATCCGCTCGGTATTCTGGCTCCCACTTTTACCCCGGCATCAGTCAGTATCCTGAACAGTTCTGTACTTTCAAAGCGGCCCATACGCTGTCCTAAAACATTTACACTACCGTTTTTTTCGCAATCTTCCATAAGTTTAAAAGTAGCAGTAATTGTCCTCTCCACTCCGGGCATATGGTTTTCACATTTAAAATGTTCGGTATGTACCGCCATAACCGGGATACCGTATCTCTCGGTAAGGATATCCGCAGCCGCATCAAAGTCATCACCTATTATTTCAGGTACACAGGTTGTAACCAGAAATACTGCGGCCGGTTTTCTTTCTTCCATTAGTTCTTTAAAAGCTTCTTCAACCTTATTGCCGCATCCGAAGGTTATATCATGCTGGTCAATGGTAACAGATACGCATCTTCCGTCAAGTCCGCCCCAATCTTCAGAATATATTGTCATATGTTTTGTATAATATGCACACTCATCTGTCCCGATGATCATCATAACAGCTCCGTCTATGCCGCGTATTGCCATTGCAGCTCCCATCAAAGGACAATGAGTCCCCGGAAACTGTGCATATGTAAGGGAATGTATGTCTTTATTTCTGTCCTCAATCTCAGAAAGTCTTTTTAATCTTCCAAGCAATTCATTTCCGTCCATCTACTGTTCCTCTTCCGTATACTTTTATATTACACCTGTTTTTAACTTATCTCTCTATACGCTATAAGCGGTTTTTCCCGACCTTCTATGTGTACGATATCGCATTCAACATCATATACTTCCTTCATCATTTTAGGAGTAATAACATTTTCAGGTGTTCCTTCATCATATTTTTCCCCGTCTTTTATCACCACTATCCAGTCACTGACTTCCAATGCCTGTGAAAGATCATGTAATACCATAACTACACCGATACCGTTCTCTTTATTAAGCTTCCTTACCAGCTGCATCATATCCAGTTGATGTGCTATGTCTAAATATGTGGTCGGTTCATCCAGAAAAAGGATTTCCGGCTGCTGGGTGAGCACTGTTGCTATCCATACTCTCTGGCTCTCTCCTCCGGAACATTCATGGATGGATTTTTCCCTAAGCTCCCATACTCCGGTGGATCTCATTGCCCAGTCTACTATCCTGTCATCCTCTGCATTATTTTTCTGATACCATTTCTGATAAGGCATTCTGCCATAACCTACCAATTCTTTCACCTGAAAATCAGGAGGTGCAGAATGCATCTGTGGCAGAACTCCTATATTTCTTGCAAGCTCCTTTGACGAATAATCTTTAAGATTTCTTCCGTCAATATATACCGATCCGAATTTATAAGGAAGAAGTCTGGTAAGTGCTTTAAGGACCGTTGACTTTCCTGAGCCGTTCGGTCCTATTATTGAGGTGATCTTTCCTGCCTGAATATTGATATCCATATCTTTTACGACCGTTATGTCACCATATCCGATATTTAGTTTTTCACCGTTAATTACCAATCATCTTCCCTCTCTTTCTAAGTAAGTATAAGAAGAATGGCCCGCCAACCACACTCATTACTATGCCTACAGGTATTTCCATACCCGGAACGATAGTCCTGCCAAGTGTATCGGCCGCCAAAAGTACAACAGATCCCATCAGCATGGAAGTCGGAAGCATCTGCTTATAATCTGAGCCTACCAGTATTCTTGAGATATGAGGTACTACAAGCCCGACAAAGCCGATCATTCCTGCCACAGAAACCGTAGCCGCCGCAAGAAATGCCGAAACAGCTGACAAAAGCACTCTTGTCACACTTACATTTACTCCCAGTGATTTTGCCATTTCGTCCCCAAGCTGCAGGGTATTGGCACTCTTTATACAAAGGAATGAAAGTAGCAGTCCTATTCCTGCATATATCATAAGCGTGTGCACCTGTGTCCAGCTTCTGCCTGACAGACTGCCGTTCATAAAAGCAAGTACACCCTCCAGACTGTCCGAGTGGAGCATCTGCAGCAAGGCATTATAAGCCCCAAGTACGCTGTTGATAGCCACGCCCGACAGTATTATTCTGGTCGGATCTACTCCGCCTTTCCAAGCCATCGTATATATAAGAAAGCATGCAAGTGCTGCTCCTCCGAATGCAAAAAGAGGTACGGAACCCGTAAGCTGTGGAAACAGTAAAAGTATTGTGGTCGCTGCAGTACCGGCTCCAGCCGAAACTCCGATGGTACCGGGGTCCGCCAGTGGATTGCGCATGACGGACTGCAGTATAGCACCGGATGAAGATAGTGAAGCTCCTATGAGAAGTGCCAGTATAAGTCTCGGAAGGCGCAGGTTCATTACCACAACCTTTACCGTACTTTTTTCCGAAGAAAAAACAGCACTTAATATCTGTTTTATCGAATAACCCGCGCTTCCGACATTAATGGCAGTTATTGACAGTACTACAAGAAGTACTGTCAATATCAGCCATACAGTTCCTACTCTCAAAGCGCTTACTTTGCGCTTTTTAGTCGAATCCATAATAACTCCTATAAATGCTTATTGTTGTTTAAAGCACATGACTCATTCACCAAAATGAGCAAGAATTATATCTGCAAGTTCATTTATATGGTCTATTACATTGATACCTGCAGATGAAATAAAGTATACCGGAAGGTAAATAATGTCTCCGTTTGCGATGGCAGGAATACTGTTCCAATATTCAGGATTATTTGCAAAATCCTCTTCCATCAAAGCCTTATGTCCTTCTCCTGTAGGGCTCATACCGACACAGAGCACGATATCGGGATTCAGATCTATAGCTGTCTCATAATCAATCTGAGCCATCGATGCCGCATCATTTGTGTATACATTGGTAAGTCCCAGCATATCAGCCATAGAACCTAAGGTTCCGCCGTTCGTCTGTATATAGTGTGAAGGAGGAGACGACTGAAGTGCCATATAAGTCTTTCCATCAAGTTTCTTGGCTGTTTCGGCAAGTTTATCTTCAAGATCGGAAAATTCTTTAAGCATCTCTTTTCCGGCCTCACTGTCCTTACCGAAAGCATTTATGAGTACCTCAGTCTGAAGTTTTATCGAGTCGTAAGATACGGTATGACCTGCATCTACATAATAAACGGGGATATCTACATCAGTAAGAACTTTTCCATATGTATCAGCCGATGTATAACCAAGTATTACAAGATCCGGTTCCATAGCTACTACGGTTTCAATGTCAAAGTTGGTGTTATGTGCCAGCTGCAGTGTTGTTACATCCTTCATGTTTTCGGGCCACTGTACAACACTTGATGCCGGAACGGCTATAAAATTTACACCAAGCCTGTTAAGACAGAGTACAGGTGTAGTACTGAGTGAGACAACCTTTTCGGGTTTTTTATCCAGTACGAGCGGTTCTGTATATCCCATTGCCTTCATATTGGCAGGATACTCCAGTACGATCTTCCCATCTGCTTCCGGAACACTAACCTCATCAGTCGGTTCGGGTGCCTCGGTCACAGCCTCTGTAACCGCTTCTGTCACCGTATTTTCGTTACTTTCTACGGGCTTTTTAAGCTCATCTTTTTCCACTGCTTCTGCAGTAGGCTTTGCATCGGATTTTGAGGTATCCTTCCCATCATCCTTTCCACAAGCTGCCAACATGCAGACCGTAGAAATAACCAAACAAAATGCTACTATTTTTTTTAACATACGTTAAAAACCTCCTGTAAATATTTATTTATGAAACAATCATCATGACTGTGTTTCATCATCTTTAGATAAGTAAAGTACCGTATCCGCAAGTGCATTATATGTATCGCACATCTGCGATTCCTTTACATATTGCAGTACCGTTCCTCCCCTGTCCTCGGCAGTCTGGATATCCTTGCATCTTGGGATATATGCCACAACCTCAGTTCCTATTTCCTTTACGGCTTTTTCAACTATTTCCCTTTCATTTTCAACATTGCGTGCATTAAGTATCAGACCGGCTACACGCGCATATCCGCGTGATGCAAAATTCTTTACGGCCCTTGCTATATTATCTGCTGCATAAAGTGCCATCATCTCACCTGATGAGACTATAAATACCTCTCTGGCGTAGCCTTCACGTATGGGCATGGCAAACCCGCCGCATACTACATCTCCAAGTACATCATATATCACTATGTCCGGCTTATAAGTTTCAAATGCTTCTAACTCTGCCAGCTTCTCAAATGCCGATATTATACCCCTGCCGGCACATCCGATACCGGGTGTAGGGCCTCCGCTTTCTACACAGAGAACACCTCCGTAGCCTTCAAAAACTATATCATTCAATGTAACATCGTCTTTTTTCTCTCTTAACTGATCAAGAACTGTCGGTATCCTTTTACCGCCCATCAGACCTTTGGTCGAATCAGCCTTTGGGTCACATCCTATCTGCATCACCTTATAGCCCTTTAGAGCCAGTGCTGCAGAAAGATTGGATGTGGTTGTACTTTTTCCGATACCTCCCTTTCCGTATATTGCTATCTTACGCATGTTTATGATCCTTCCTGCTTATTTTTTGTCTATTTCATCCTGAAAACACCTTAAGCGTTTCCCGGGATATTGACATCCGTAACTACTGCTGATATAATATTTTGTGTTAGCATTTGCTAACCGCAAGCGGTAGTATAGCATAATATAAAAAACGATTACATCTAATATCTTGCACACAATCTATAAAATATTGACATGGAGTTGAAATGACGACAAAAGAAAACATAACTATAAAGAATGAACATCTCGAATTAATATACAATATGCACTCCATCTGTGAAGCATTGATCTATGACAGTTTAAACAGTGCTGCTGTACTTTTTTGTGAACGTGTAAAAAAAGTGAGTGCAATATCAAAAGGTAAAATACCCGAAGTGGAAGCTATGATAATGATCACTTCTCTGAACAGATGTCTCTATGATTTTTTTCAATTTCATATGCATATGAGCCTTACGGATTGCTGTTATAAAAACCGTGTCACCGCAGGTTTTTACTTGACGGATGAAGACGTAAAAAAGGCCGGGATAAAGGTTTTAAGCGATTACCATAAATCCTTTACCCTAAGCCGTGAAGCCTGCGGACATTTGGAAAAAGCCCGTATTTATATCCGTGAGCATATCAGTGAACCTCTGTCATTAAAAATGGTGGGCGATGCCATCCATATCAGCAGCGGATATCTAAGCAGGATTTTCTCTACTTTGGCAGCTCAAACCTTCTGTGATTACATTAACGAAGAAAAGATTGCTTTCGGCCGCAAACTGTTGTCACAGACAAGTTTGAGCATAGATGAGATAGCGGAACGCTGCGGTTTTAATACGCCCAATTATTTTGCCACAGTATTCAAAAAATATATGGGGCAATCCCCGGTTGCATACAGGAATTCTCTGTTAAAAACCGATTAACTCACTTCCAATTCTGTTTTCAAACAAAAAATGCCAAACCTGTAGAAGTCTGGCATTTTTCATCATGTTATTCTCGCGATCGGTAATTTTGTATCTATCTGATCATTGTTATAACTTATTCTGTTCCGTTTTTTCTTATACTAATCAGGATAGGGCCTTAAAGTATTCCTGTCTTACTGCACGTGCTTCAGGTACAAACTCCATTGCACCCCAGCAATGCATCATATCTTTTCCTATATGAACATTTAGTTTTACTCCGTATTTCTTACAAGCACTCTGGAAATCCTTTAAGTAAGCGATCATCACTTCCCTTGTCCCATAAAAAATATCTGTCTCCGGGAATCCTGTAAGATCATATAATAACGGACTTAAAAGATAAGCTTCCTCTCCTTTTGCAAGTACCGGCGCGATATTGTCAAAAAATCGCGGGGGTATCATTATATCAGTTTTACTTCTCTTTTCCATTTCCGCCCTTTGTGACTCACTTGGAGGCACCTGTAATCCCGGAGATTGAAGCACCAGTTTACCGGGCAGCGGAACATTTATGTTTTCATGCTTGATATATACACATAGTGACATAACCTGTCCGCCGCCTGAAGAAGTACCGAAAAATCTGATATGCGATGCATCATACTCCTCCAGTATATTTCGATATACCTGTAATGTGCTCTGCAGTGTTTCGACCAGTCTGTGTTCCGGAGCCATCGGATATAACGGGAACCATACTTTGGCATTGCAATTTTCAGCCATCTGCCCGCAAAGTATGATATCTCCCGGATCCGGCGGCAGAATATAGCCTCCGCCAAACAGATATAAAACCGCATTTTTCGGTGCTGCCCCTTTTTTGCTTATCACATAGCACGTTGTTCCGTTAATATTTTCTGTATCTATATTAAAATCTTTCATTTTCTTATACGGAACCTTAAGCGGTTTCTTCTGCTTGACCTTGTACTTTTCCAGTAGTTTATCAAATTCCTCACCCTGCTTATCCAGCATTTTGTTTACTCCGAGCATCTTAAAAAGACCGCTCACCATTTTCGCACGTACACTTGGCATTTCTTTATTTTCTCCCACAAGCACCTGTTATAGTTTCAGATTTTTATTACTTTTCCCTGATCGGCATCTACCAATACCGTATCTCCGTCCTTAAGTTTCTTCGTGGCATCACCGCAGGCAAGTATTGCCGGAATATTATATTCGCGGGCTACTATTGCTGCATGTGACAAAGTTCCGCCCGTATCTACCACTACACCTGCTGCAAGGCAGAACAGCGGTGTCCACTCCGGATCTGTGTATGTACATACAAGGATGTCACCTTTTTTCAGCTTGTCAAACTCTTTAGGAGACTGTACTATACATACCTTTCCTCTCGCGTTTCCTGATGATCCGCATATACCGGTTACTTCTCCGGTTCCGTTTACAAGTGCATCTTCATTCGCTTTTATCCAATAGGCTTCTGCTAAGGCTCTTTTTGATTTTCTGTGATCAACTGTTTCGGAAATCTTTTGAGTCCATCCGTTATCCAGAGCATCAATAAATTCATCCGCAAACAGATAAAGATAATCGTCATAGCTTTTCCCGGACAATTTTGCCGTTTCTCTGAGCAGTTTACGACAGTATTCAAATTCCGATTCCCACAAGTACTGTGTAGCTTCCCTGATATAATGATAATGCCGTAATGCTTCCGCTCTCCTTTTAAAATCAGCATACTTTTTTGGTGACAATATGCCTTCAACCTGTTTCAGGATATTGTTATACCTCTGCAGCCCCTCCTCTTTTGAAGGCGTCTTGTTTTCTTCAGCCTTTATCATGGGTTTAAGAACATTCAGAAACCTGTCCGGTTCCTCACGCCATGACCTGGATATAAAGCAGTAGCAGTTAAAATCGGATTTGCTGCCGTACTTTTTAAGGAAGGCCTCAAGCTTTGATTTTAATTCAGGATATTTCTCTGTCAGTGTATTGTAATCATCTTTTTCAACACTTTTCCTTATTTCTTCGTTCTTTTTTATCCATTCCGCTAATTCTGCCATTTCACGGTTAATGTCAGCCGTTACATAACTAAGACCGTCAAGCAGATCATAACAATTCAGATCGCCGGGAAGTTTTTTTAGCACTTTATTTACTTTCATGCTCTCTACAGCATTGGGGAATAATGCATACAGGAATCTGTCATATGCTGTTTTAGCGATCAGTTTTCTCATATATTGAAACGCATTGCTGTAGTCCTTTACAGTACGCAGATTTTTCTTTTGTATCTCTTCAAATTTCGACTGCCATTTTTTATATGTTTTTTCTGAATTTTCAATATTTCCGTCTATGTCTTTTACCATTTTAAGATAATGCGGAAGTTTAAAAATCCTACGTGTAATCTTAGGTTTAGATTCACTCAGATAATTAATTCCTTCCATATCTATCGGATACATGTTATCTCCGAATTTTAGACCGATTTCTTCAAAAAGCACGCCCTTCTGTTCGCCTACAATACCACCGAAGTCATGATCTAACGGGTAGTACGGAGTAGGAGTCTTTTCCATGTTAAAAAGAACATTCTCACGCAGCCTTCCGGTAGCCGGCTTAACCTTCGGTAATGCTGCCATTTCCGCATCTGAATATCCTTTTTCTCTTTTTTCACCAAGAGTAGTAATAGCTCTTGCCTGTAGGATATATATCTTTCCGTCCTTTACGGCCCATTCAATATCCATAGGATGTCCGTAATGCTCTTCTATCCTTATACCTTCATGGACAAGTTCTTTAATAATGCCCTCTTTTAGCACCTGAGCAGAACGCAGTATTTGCTCAACATCCACCTTAATCGTACCGCCCTGTCCGGATATATTTTCAGCGTTACTGCTGTCATAAATTATCTTGCACTCTTTGCAGCCGATAACTGTTTTTATAGTATTTCCGTTTCTGTCACATATATATTCGTCGGGATTCACTATACCTGAAACGACCGCTTCTCCCAATCCGTAGGAAGCATTAATATGTAAATTGTCAGGATCTCCGGCAGGATCACTGGTAAACATTACGCCTGAACTATCACTTTCCACCATTTCCTGAATCACTACTGCCAGAGAAACCTTCTGCTTATCATAGCCGGCTGTCTTTCGATAGCTTACAGCCCTGTCACCCCAAAGTGATGCATAGCATTCTATAACCTTTTGGAGTAATACATCTATACCTATAACATTAAGATATGTTTCCTGCTGCCCGGCAAAGCTTGCGTCCTCCAGATCTTCAGCTGTAGCTGATGACCTCACCGCTACTCTGGTTCCTGCCCCCAAAAGAGCATAATAGTTTCTTATCTCTCCTTCCAGTTCTATAGGGAGTTTTCCTTTTTTTATTGCTTTGCGCAATTCGGATGCACTTTCAAATGTTTCCGGTTCTATGCTGTTTTCTGTCATAAACAGGTCATATCCTTTGGCAGATACAACCGCTCCCCTTGGCACCGGTATACCGGCTGCAGTCATCTCTCCGAGATTGGCTCCCTTACCTCCGGCTGTTAAAACATCTTCCTTTTTGATTTCTTCAAATGGTATTACATACTGCATTTTTCTCGCCTCCCAGATATTTTCTCCATGCATATGTTCCTATAAATATTGATATCAACAACGAAATACCACTGGCTATAGGCTTAAACCACAACAAACCGTCTTCTCCCATAAAAAGACTGCATACGAGCAGCACCGGTATAAGACAGAATCCGTTTTCCAAAGTAGTTACCGAAGTAGCCAGAGCAAATTTTCCGATATTCTGAAGTAACATGCCTATCAGGATATAATATCCCATAAACGGTAAGATCACACACCATTTTTCAAGCATATTCCCTGCCAGCAGTGCAACCTCATCCTCATTGGTAAACGCTCCGATCAGGCGTGTTTTCATAAGAATTAAAACAAAAGTAGAAATGACCAGAAAACCTGTTACGGTGATAAGCGTTAACTTGAACGCTTTTTTTATCCTGTCATAGTTTTTTGCTCCGTAGTTCATGGCACATACCGGCTGAAATCCCTGCCCAAAACCGATAACCAATGCATAAGCTATATATAATACTCTGGTTGCAATAGTTATTGCTGCCAATGCATTTACACTAAATCCTCCTGCGACATTGTTCAATACAACCGATGAGATACTGCTTATACCCTGCCTGCAGAAATTTGGAGCTCCTCCGGCTAATATCTCCTTTATATGAAACATATCCGGCTTTGCTTTTTTTAAATTCACTTTAACATTGCCGGGCTTATATGTCCCATAAAAGAGTACCGCCACTCCGATCACCTGGCCTATAAGGCTGGCTAATGCAGCTCCTTCTACTCCCATATTAAAAGTAAGGATAAACAAAGGATCCAGCATCATGTTTACTCCCATACCCAGGAGTAATCCTATCATACTGCTGCCTGCACCACCGGACAATCTCAACTGATTGTACAAAACATTAGACACCAGCATAAACGGAACACTGAAAACAGTAATTCGCAGATACCTGATTGTTGCATCTAAAAGTATTTCGTCATTTCCGGCTCCTAACACAATCGAAAGAGGCTTGATCAGAATCAGACCGATTATCAAGAATAATACGCCCGTAATAATAGCTAAACATACTCCTACGGCAGCCATTTTTTCAGCCTTTTCGTTATCTTTCCTTCCAAGCATCCTTGATATATAGTTCCCTGATCCATACCCAAACCAAAATCCTATAGCCTGTATCACGGATACAAAGGTAAATACTACGCCTACAGAGGCTGTAAGAGCTGTATCATCCAGCTTGCCTACCCAGTAAGTATCCGTCATATTGTATACAGTACTTACTATCATACCTACCATAGATGGGATAGCCATTTTTATAAGCAAAGGATAAAGATTACCTGTGGTCAACAGTTTGTACCTTTGCTCACGTTTGTTCTCATCCATTTTTCCCATAATGTCACCTCATCAGTCAGCTACGCTGACAGCTTCCCATCAAGGGGAAGCCTTAACTCAACAAAAACAGGAGGTGGTTCTGTGATTAATTAAATCTAACAGCCTTGAAAAATCTTGATACCTCTGCTTCACAAAACACCTTATATATCTCCTCAAAATACTTTTCCTCAAGCATATCGGCATTTGAAAACAGTAATCCCGCTGCAGCACCTGCATTTAAAAGACCTTCCGCATCACATTCTATCCTATATCCGTTTTCTTCCCAATATGAAATCATGTTTTTCAAAAAAGTAAGGTATGTTTTACCTATCATATGATTCCCATTGCGTGATGCATTCTGCCAAAATGCGAGCGTATCGCTTTCAGAATTCTTAAAAGCCATGTTCTTCTTAAGATGCATACCTTCCCGGTAAAGCATCTGTACTATAAAATCTTTTGGATCCCCAAGAGTATTCTCCCTTTCCCGATACATGATATCTGTTTTTTCCCTAACTCTCAGGCACATCAGATCCATGATAAAATCATCCTTATCCTTGTAAAAGGTATAGAACCCTCCCTGAGCTATGCCGGCTTCCTTAGTAAGCTCTCTGATGGATACTCTTCGTATTCCCTCTTCTGCAAGCAGCCTTAATCCTGTTCTTCTTAGTTTATCCTGTACTTCTAATTTTTCACTTTCTGTAAATGCCTTACCCATCTCTTTTACCCAATCCTTCAAATAACTACTGTGTTTTCATTCTCGCATTCTGTTAGCAAACGCTAACAGGCTATGAACATACTATCACGATGTTCATAGCCTGTCAAGTGCAAATTTTTAATTTTTTAATTCACATTTTTAAATAATGCTTAAGTATGTCTCAAATCCCTTCTAAGAGTTTCCATCTCCCTGCAGTTTGCTGTTCTTTCCAAAGTTCTGCATACCTGCCTTTCTTTTCAAGCAACTCTTTATGTGTTCCCTCTTCAACTATCCTGCCTTTATCAAGTACTATTATGTCATCAGCATTCATTACCGACTGCAGACGATGAGCTATCACAAGCACTGTTTTATTTTTTACCAGCTCATCTATTGCCTGCTGTATCAATAATTCATTTTCAGGATCCAGACTGGCGGTCGCTTCATCCAGAAATACGATCGGAGCATCTGACAGGATTGCTCTTGCAATAGATATACGCTGCTTCTCTCCACCTGATAAAGTCGAGCCTCCTTCGCCCACCATCGTGTTATAACCGTCAGGTAACGACATTATAAAATCATGGCAGGCTGCCGCTTTTGCAGCTCTGTGTATTTCATCTTCAGTCGCATCCGGTTTCCCTATACGGATATTTTCGGCTATGGTATCTTTAAACAGATATACATCCTGAAATACCATGCTTATCTTCGAGAGCAGATGCTCCTGTGTCATAGAAGTTATCGGTACGCCGCCTATACTTATTTCACCCTGCTGTATATCCCAGAATCTGGCAAGCAGCCTCGCTATAGTAGTCTTGCCGGAACCTGATGATCCTACAAGTGCCACGAACTTTCGCTCCGGTATATCAAAACTGATACCCTTAATGACTTCTTCTGCATTATATGAAAAATGTACATCTTTAAATGATATATCACTTCTATCCGTTGTTTTAGCCGGCTTCGTAACTTCCAGTTCTTTTTCTTCCTTCAGCTTTGCCAGTTTTTCAACACACTGGTTCATCCTGGCCATGCTTATAACGAAAACAAAAAGCTGCATTATAGGCTCATACACCTGTAAAGCTGCCAGCAGGCACATAATATAGAAAAACGGACTTATCTCATCTATAGAAAGCAAATATGCACCCAATCCCATAACGATGCTTATACCAAGGAAAAGTATCGCCCTGCCATACATAGACACCGCTCCGCCTGCTTTTTCCTGGCGTTTCGAGTCATCACGAAGCTTTGCAAAACTCGTTTTTAATCCTTCAAATGCACTGCCTGCACGATTATATGCCTGCAAAGTTGTAATGCCCCCGGCATACTCTATGGTTTCTGCGGCAGTCTGCTGCTGTATGGCTATCAGTTCCGCACTTGTATGTGCTACCCTCTTATAACTTATGATTGCAAAAGGTATGGCAAGCGGTATCACTATAAACATGGCTAACATCATCTTAACATTGAAAATACTTAAGATCACAAGTGCTATAAGAAGCCTTATAACTATTACAGCCCCATTTGCCACTATACTTGAAGAAAGATTCTCTATCTCTTCATAGTTGCGCATAAGCAGTGTCGAAAGCTCTCCGGCATCATGAGTTGCAAAGAATCCCATAGGTAAGGTTTTCAGTTTATCTCCAAGTCTCAGTTTCTCTTCCTGCTGAGCAGAAACATGTCCTACACAGATATCGAGATAGCTTTTTCTTCTGACTATGGCATACAAAATCGTCTGAACTGCCAATATGCCTACCAATATCCAGAATGGTTTCTGTTCATAAGCGTAAGACTTATCAAGTACAGGAGCTAAAAAATAATACACTGCGATCATTAATATGCTCGATGGTATAGATGCTATAAAACTGTCAAAAAACAGCCATGCTATAAATTTGGCGTATTTTCCGCTGTCACTGTAAGTGACGATATCTTTCCATCTTTTGAATTTATCTTTTTTTGTCATGTTTTTTCCACCTTTAGTTTCTCATAGTCCAGCTGTCGCGTCTGTCATTTGCATTTACCATATTTCGGTATAATTCGCAATTTGCCATGAGTTCCTCATGTCTGCCGATCGCTTCAAGTCTTCCGGCATTCATTACAAGAATGTTGTCAGCGTTCTGTATGGTTTTAAGCCTATGCGCTATCATTATGACAGTTTTACCCTTTGAAAGTTTTGAAAATGCATCCTGTATTTTTGCTTCGTTTTCTGCATCTGCATAGGCTGTAGCCTCATCAAGTACTACGATCGGAGCATTTTTAAGTATCGCTCTGGCTATTGCTATTCGCTGTTTTTCTCCTCCCGACAGACCTGTACTGTCAGTTACCACCGTTTTATACCCTAAAGGAAGTGCCTCTATTGTTTCCGCTATATTTGCAGCCTCAGCCGCAGCTCTTACTTCTTCAAAATCAGCTCCCTCATTTCCCATGCGTATATTGTTTTCTATAGTATCATCAAAGATGAACGAGTCTTGGAAAACATAGGAGATATTATTTACAAGTTCAGAATGTGTGACCTCTCTGATATCTGTCCCTCCTATCTTTATTGAGCCTTCATCTATCTCATAAAAATGCATCAGCAATTGAGTGATTGTAGTCTTACCTCCCCCTGAAGGACCGACGAGTGCATTGCAGCTCCCCTGTGGTAAGCAGAAGCTAACCTTATCACAAACTTTAATGCCGCTGCCCGGATAAGCAAACGACACTCCATTAAATTCTATATCAAATTTATCTAACTTCTTTCCATTTCCTATGAGCTTTATCTCAGGTTCAGCCAGCAGATCGTTTATGCGTTTAAGTCCTACATTTATCTTAGTGCTGTCTATCGAAACATTCATCATGTTTTCAAGCGGTTCTTTCAGACCTGCACATACTACCAGAAAGAATAATATTTTCGGAAGTACCTCCGTATAGTTTGAAACCCCGTTCAGCATGATGATCGCTGCAGGGAGCAGGAACAATACCTGAGCACCAAAGAATGCGTAGTATAAACCCATCCCGTTTGCATTATAGTAAGCAGTATCATGTACTGACTTTGTAAATGCATTCATATCTGTTTTAAAACGCTTAAATGCATTCTTTGTACTACCAAATATCTTTATTACACTCATGCCATGGATGTACTCTATGATAGTACCCTCCATTTTTGCCTTACGCTCAGCCATTTTTTTTTGATGTTTTGCACCATCCGGCTTTTTGAGCGCCATCGCCAGTATCACGAATGAAATAATGATGGGGATCAAGGATACCAAAGTAAGTCTCCAATCCGTTATAAACAACAATATTATAGTAAATAACGGTGTGGCTATGGCAGCCGCCACCTCGCACATGCTGTGGGCTATGAATATCTCTATCTGTTCCACATCCTCAAGCAACAGTTTCTTTATACTTCCTTGAGTATTCGCCGTGTAATACCCCGAGGATATCTTCCCCATCTTTTCCATGAGCTTCATCCTGAGTTCATAGAGTATATCAAATGCAGCACCGTGTGACAGCATAGCTGAAGCATATGCACATATACCATACAGCACAGCGCTCGCAGCTGTTATTATTACCAAGGTACTTATGCCTTCAAATGTAAACGTCTCACCGGAAGCATAACAATTGATAAGCTTTTTTAGTATCAGATATATGGTAAAAAACGGAACTATCTTAAATACACTCGACATTACCGAGAGCATACATGCTGCCGTAAGTCCGCCTTTTTTTGTCCCTGCCAGTTCCATTAACCTGGCAACGCCTTCTTTTTTCTTCTCTTTTTTCTTCTCTTTCTTATCCTGTTTTCCCAATGTGAATACCTCTTTTTCTATTTTTTCTCAAATATACAATCAAATAAAACTTCAAATAATTTCTCCTGAGTATGTTCATACCCGCTTTCATGTAAAATCTGACGGCTCTCAGCAACAAGAGCAAGTATCTTAAGCATATTTGAAACAACAACCACATTTACATCCTCGCGAACATTTTCGAACATTGAAAATAATCGCCTGAGTGTTTCACTTTCTTCGTTTAAATCCAGCTTTCCCTTATCAGGCATCATATCCGAAAGCTTCTTTTCATCTTCCGGTGTCAGATACTGATATACACTATCCTGATTATTTATAATGGCGATAAGTACCTGCTTACTCTCTTCTACTGTAAGCTTTTCGCGTCCTCCGAGCATTTCCTTTACAGCCTTCCAAAACCGTATGCGGTTGTACTCAATAAGCTGTATCACATAATCCTCTTTCGACATAAAAAAGTTATAAAATGTGCTTTTCCCGATACCTGCAGCCGCAGTTATCTTCTCCACTGACATGTGTGTCATACCATATTCTTTTAAAAGCCCCGGACCTGCAAGGAACATCTTCTCTTTTAGTTTCTCTTTTTCTGTTAACGAAAACAGTCTTGGTGACATCTTTTCTCCTTTGCGAACATTATTTTTTATTTTAGCGACTATTATTTGTATTTTGGTCGTATAAATAGTATATAGCACATGCTAACCGGATTGTCAACAGCTTATCATAAAAAATATTGACAAGTTAGCTTTGTATAACTATAATGTTTGCGAACACTTAATCCGATGATAAAAAGGAGTTTTTGCCATGTTTTGGGATAAAATTTCGGGAATATATGATCTGTATCAGATTGTCAATAAAAAGGTTAACGATGAGGCTGCTTTTCTTTGTGCTAAGCAGATAAAAAGCAATGATATAGTATTAGAATGTGCCTGTGGTACTGGTATAATGACAAAATTTATTGCACCCTGCTGTAAGAAACTTGTAGCTACGGATTTTTCGAGAAAAATGCTGAAACAGGCAAAAAAGAAATTAAAGGATCAGAATAATGTCCTATTCAGATATGCTGATATTACAGATTTAAAATTTAAGGATAATTGTTTTGATAAAGTAGTAGCTGCTAATGTTATCCATCTTCTTGACGATCCGGAGAAAGCTATGTCAGAACTAAAAAGAGTAGTAAAGCCCGGCGGACAGATAATTCTTCCAACTTATGTTGCAAAAACATCAAAAATGTCTTCGCTGTTGATCAAAATATTCAATGCAATAGGTGCTGACTTCAAAAAAGAATTTGATGAAGACTCATATAAAAAGTTCTTAGCAGATATGGGCATTACAGCAACTTATCATACCGCCAAGGGTACAGTAAGCTGCTGTGTGGCCATAATAGATGTTTAATTTTCAGATTTTGATCATTTTTTTGCCAGTACAGTTATCCAGGCCTTTGATTCATGATGATCTGACTTGACCTTTGAAAAACCTGCATTGCGGAGTGCTGCTGTTATTTCAGCTATGGTATAGCACTTCATGCCTTCTATTTTCTTTTCGAACTTCAGACTTGTTTCATCAGTACCGTCAGATTCATTTACGATCATAAACATCGCTCCTGGCTTAAGTACCTTTGCAACCTGAGAAAAACACTTCTCAAGTCCCGGCCAGAAATATATAGTCTCAAATGCTGTAGCCAGATCATACTTTTCTTCAGGTAGGGCGAGGGCAGAAACATCGCCCTGTTCGACTGTACATCTGCCTGCTTTGATATTTTCCTGATTATAAGATGTAGCCTTTGCTAACGACACTTCAGAATAGTCTATGGCTGTAATGTTTGCATCTGTAAATCTCTTGAGCAAAGCATCAGCGTTTCTTCCGCCGCCGCATCCTAATTCTACTATTTCCTTCGGAGATATAGAAGTCAAATGTGATATACCCCAGTCAGCCATCTTAGCATGACCGCTGTTCATTCCGTTTACCATCATTTTGCCTAAGAATCCTTCAGGTTTTCTGGTCTGGTTTATAAAGTCATTATATAGTCCCATTTTTCTCTCTTTCTGATCAATAAAGTCAAACTTCACTCTCTCTTTATTTGATACCTACAAGCAGTGATGAACCTCCAAGCATCATTCGTCTCGACTCCCATTTAGACATAAACTTTCCATCAGTCGTATCTATCAGTCTAACTTTTTCATAGCCTTCATCATAGAGTTCATTTACAAATTTCTGCATGTCACCATAGCGTCCCTTTGACATGATGTCATGTATTGCAAAAGTTCCGCCTTTCTTCAATGTCCTAAGTGTTTCCTTAAGCAGCTCCTGCTTATCCTTTCCCATAATGTTATGATATACGTAATTACTTGTCACAGCATCAAAGTACTCATCCGGAAAATCAAGCTTGCAAGCATCACCCTGACGGAACTCAACATTATTTACACCTTCTTCTATAGCATTATCCTCACATAGCTGTTTACTGAATGATTTATATTCCTTACCCCAACGGTCTATACCGATCATCTTGCCTTGAGGATTCCTCTTGGCACAGGCTATGGCCAGTGCTCCGCTGCCACATCCTACATCAAGTCCTACTCCGCCCTCGGGAAGCTTAACGTAATCTGCAGTACCGTCTATTATCTGTTTTGACAGTTTGCGTTTGCCGTTATATGAAAATGCTTTATAAGCCGAAATACTCCATTGTGTTGCCTTAAGGCATCCCAATGCTCCCACTCCTAATATACCGGCTATAATATTTCTGGCTGTAGTATTCATATTGAATTTATTCCCCAGAATAAGTGTCGTCGCAGTACCTGCTGCAAGTACAGCCGTACCCGCTGCCAGTCCGGCTATCATGCCTTTAGGTATCCAGTTCTTATAATTTGCTCCCATTTTAATACCTCCTGTAAATCAATTAGCACACGCTAACATTATAGTTATCGTGTGCTAACTTGTCAACATATTTATAAACTTATATCTAATAATTCTCTTTTTTTTTCTAAATGCTTCTTCAGTATGAGGTAGCCTATTATCACACCGATCACTGAAAGTATAAATACCACTAAGGTTGAAACACCGCCCATGATTCCGGTTGTATATTGTACCATATCTTCCATCTGTTCAGGAGTCTGACCTCTCGATATCCATTCTTCTTTATAGCTTTCCAGGAAGAATATAGACGGTATGATAGATCCTAATGCCTGTCCCACATGAAAGATACCCGAAGCGATTGCAACTCTCCATACAGCCGGCTTTTCTGTCGTAGATGCTATCAGATCTGCAAAAACAGCAGCTGTCATAGAAGTGATAAGCCAAGGCAGATATCCTGCTCCCATTATCGAGAACAGTATCATACATATAGCCTGCATAATAATAAACTGCCCAAACTTTCCAACCTTCCTCGTCATAAAAAACATAACTGCACCGGACAAAAAGCCACATATGCCCGGACTTATCGCATGTCCGAAATTTCCCAGTACCATTACAAATGCACTTGATATGAAATAAAGTACCAAGTACAGTGCTGTTAACAACGCTATCGTAACAACATCCTTAATCTTCAGTTTTCTCATTAATAATTTCCTCCTGCATACTGATAAATATTTGATTTAAAACTGATAGGGTTCCGCTATCAAGTATAAAATCCTTCTCTACCGTACCATCCTTAAGATATACTACCCTGTTTGCCACATGCCTGATAAACTCATAATCATGCGATATTACAAGTACTCCGGATGAAACCTTCAGCTTCTTTATTCTTTCTGAAACCTTCTTCATTGAGTAAACATCCAGCCCGCTTGTCGGTTCATCAAAAATAATAAGCGGTCTGTCACAGAGCATTGCCATAGCTATCTGCAGTCTCTGTTTCTGTCCTCCTGACAGATCAAACGGATGTTTATGTCTGTATGGTTTAAGTTCCAGAAAATCTATATACTCATTTATCCTCTCTTCGTTATCTTTAACAAGTGCCAATTCGTTTTCAACAGATGTACCAAAAAGCTGATAATCCGGATCCTGCATAACAAAAAACGGCAAATCTTTTGTCTTAACCAAGCCTTTATCCGGTTTTACCGATCTGCAGAACAGTTTAGCCAACGTAGTTTTTCCGACCCCGTTATTACCAACAATTACAGTAACCTCTCCTTTATAAAGATTCAGGTTTATATCGTGAAGTATACTTTTATATGAGACATTTTCCATTACAGCTATCTCTTCATTACGTAACACTTTTACTTCAAAAGGAATATCAATTGAAAAAAGATCAAAGCTCCTGGTATCATAATTTCCTGATTTAAAACTTTCCTCACTGTCAAATACGGTCAGTTTCCCCTTATCCATAAACAATACGCGGTCAATCATCCCGTTAAGATAATAGAAGCGATGATCAGCCACTATAATCGTGTAGCCGTTATCTCTCATTTTCTTAATAATATTGCCTAAACGAATGGCATTTCCGTAATCAAGGTTGGCTGAAGGTTCATCAAAAAGGAGCAGCTTCTGATGCATTGTCACAGAAGACGCAAGCGCGATCATCTGTCTTTCCCCGCTTGATAGCGAAAATAAATTTCTATCCATCAAATTTCCTATATGAAATTCTTTTTTTAATTCCTCCAGCCTCTGCTCCATCGTCCCCTTGTCAAACCCATAGTTTTCCATCGGGAATACCAATTCTGCCGTCGTATTGTCTGTAAAAAACTGTGAACGCGGGTTTTGAAAAACAGAACCGATATGTTCATTTAAGGTATGCATTTTCATGCTTGTATAATTTTTACCGTCTATACTGAGATTGCCGGAAATCTTCCCTTCAGTGATCTCAGGTATTAAGCCGTTAAGGCACTTAAGTAATGTCGTCTTGCCACAGCCGCTGTTTCCGGTCAAAAGAATTATTTCCCCTTTTCTGACAGAAAAATAAAGACCTGAAATCCCCTCTGACGAGTCTTGGTATTGAAACGAAAGCCCTTCAGCTTTTAAAACTATATCTTCATCTAAAACTGTTTCCATACAAACCCTCCGACAAGTCCGGTTACAAACAAACACAGAATTAATCCGTCATACCAATGAAATCTCTCTTCAAAAAATGATGTTCTCTTTTTAGGTACGTTTATCCCCTTTACCAATCCTGCTGCCGTAACCTCTTCCGCTAGTGCCGAGCATCGGAATAATTGCGGAACTATAAAGTATTTAAAACTTCTAAAGGGCTTTTTCCATGTAAATTCTATACCTCTCAATCTCATTGATTCTTTTATATATCCGAATTCCCGCTTGAAAGTCGGAATATATTTTACAGTTATCGTCACCGCAACTACAAGTACCCTGGGTATTCTCATCGACTCCAATGCAGAAAGCAATTGAGCAGAATTATAGTTTTTTACAAGGGTAACAGCCAGAGCAATACACGGAACACATTGAACCAAAACTATAAAAAACAGTCCAAGCGACTCAAATACTTCTGCATACAATGTTATGTAATGAATCCCCAACATCGCGAAAAATACGGAAAGCATTATTAATGTACCTTTATATCTGCCCATCAGCAACATCAGCACAGTTGAAAAACTAAGAAGAAAAAACATCAGGTATCTTCCACTGATAAAAATATACATCGATGGCGCAATAATATTAATTATGATCAATACTATCGGATTTATCTTTAAATGCTTCATTTTAAATACCTATTTCTCTTACTCCCTACTGCCGCATTCATATTGCAGACTGTAAAGTTTTTCATATTCTTTACAGCATTTCATAAGTTCCTCATGAGTTCCGTTTCCGACAATGTGACCGTTATCAAGCACCACAATCCTGTCACAAAGAGCTATCGAACGTAATCTGTGAGCTATCATAAGTACTGTTTTCCCCCTTGTAAGCCTTTCTAAAGCAGCCTGTATTTTTGTTTCTGTTTCAGGGTCAACCGAGGCGGTACTCTCGTCAAGAAGAACTATCGGAGCATCCTTCAGAAGTGCTCTTGCTATAGACAGCCTCTGTCTTTCTCCTCCTGAAAGAGTGTGTCCGTTTTCTCCTATGACTGTATCTATTCCTAACGGCAGTTTTTCGATAAAAGGCATACATTGTGCATTCTTTGCGGCTTCCAAAACTTCTTCTCTGGTTGCATGTGAATTTCCGATAAGAATATTATTATAAATTGTATCATTAAAGAGTGTAACATCTTGGAACACTATTGAGAAAAGCCTGAACAATTCTTCCGGGTCTGTCTTTCCAACGTCAACTCCCCCTATGCTTATCTTTCCCGAATCTGCATCCCAAAGTCTGGCAGCAAGCTTACATATAGTACTTTTACCGCTTCCCGAAGCTCCTACCAATGCTGTATATTCACCCTGTTTCGCGGTAAAGCTCACTCCTTTAAGCACTTTACCCAGATTCTCACTGTTATATGAAAAATCAACATTATCAAAAACAATGTCGAACCCGTTCGTTATTATCTCCGAGTCTCCCGTCTGTTCAGGATATTCCATAATGTTTTCTATTCTGGTAGCTGCTACCTTAGAAGCTATCGTCGCCCCTAAATGTTCACAGGTATATGACAAAGGTTCATACATCCATACAGCCATAAGAAGAAATGTCAGATACATCACGGTGTCTATTTCTCCGCTTATCAAAAGATTGGCTCCATATATCGCAACTATTCCCATACCAAGTCTCAAAAAATTAAATGCCAGAGATACACACATACCCGCTAAAAACTCAAATAATACAAGTCCCGGTATAAGTTTCCTTATCTTTTTAAATAAGCCCTGCTGATAGGTTCCGATATTACCCGATGTTTTTAACACTTTTATATTCTCCAGATATTCCTGAATCCCGTCAGAAATGGCGACTCTTGATATTCTGTTTCTCATATGTGTTTTTCCGGATACCGTATCACTAAGGCTCATGCTTATAATGACAAAAGGTATAACCGCTGTCATGGCCAGAGCGAGCTTTAAGTTCAAGAAATACATAAAGATAAGCGTTACTCCTGCGGCAGCGAATCCGCCTATCATCTCTGTCAATTGGTTAGCCAATACTCCTTCTATAGTCCCGATATCATCCATAACCGTGGCTGTCAGGTCACTTAAATCCTGTTTTGACAGGTAACTCTCCGGAAGCCTCCGCATCTTATCGGCAACTCCCATTCTCAAGTTCAGATTCTCGTTTGCCGCATTCAGATATTTCATCTTGTACATTTTCTTATAGCAAAGGAACATGATTATTACAAAGCATGTTCCAATTGCTATATATAAGATAATGCTCATTCCGTTATCTTTATTCATCCGGTATTCTTCAAGCATATCCGAAAGTGCCCGCGAGATCAGGATCATCGGCAGCATACAGGTCAATTGGAAAATTCCTAACCAGATTGAAGCTTTTACGATAGTCTTTTTTCCGTTTACAGACAGATATTTAAAGATTTTATTCATGCTTCTTCCCCCAGTCTCCAACTAACAGCTTTGTTATACTCCGAGTACATGGCCGAATATCTGCCTCCGGCTTTCATCAACTCATCATGTCTTCCGGTCTCAACCACTTTACCTTCATCTATGACACATATTTTATCTGCATCAACTACTGTAGACATCCTGTGTGCAATCATTATAACTGTCTTATCTTTAAGTAATTCTTTAAACGCTTTTCTTATCAGGTATTCGTTTTCCGCATCTGCAAAAGCAGTTGCCTCATCAAGTATTACAACCGGCGCATTTTTAAGGATTGCTCTTGCTATTGCTATTCTCTGAACCTCTCCTCCCGAAAGATATACTCCTCTGCTTCCATACATAGTATCTATTCCGTCCGGCAGTTTTTCGATAATATCCGTACATTGTGCCAGCCGCAGTGCCTTCAGTATATCTTCCCTTGTAGCATTTTTCCTGTATAATGCCACGTTTTCAGCTATAGACATCTTTAAAAGCGTACTTTCCTGAAACACTATGCTTATGGTATCATTCAGCTCCCTTTCCGAAATATTCTTAATATCCTTTCCACCTATCATGATCCTGCCGTCTGTTACATCCCTGAGTCGTGCGGCAAGCGAAGCTATGGTACTTTTCCCTCCTCCGGACATACCAACAAGCGCACAGATCTCTCCTGTTTTCATAGTAAGATTGATTCCGTCAAGTACAACCGGAAGATCTTCTGCATATCTGAACGAAACATTTTCAAAAACTATATCATGACTCTCCGGCTTTTCATTTCCGTTATACTCCATAGTTTTTTCTGCCATAAGCTTTTTAAGCGTTTCCAAAGCTTCGTCTACAATTATAGTTTCAGAGGAATTGCTCATGATTCTTTTCAAGATCGTTACCTCCAAAGGAATGATCGAAGCAAAGAATATAAAAGAACATAATATATTATATTTCCCGTCTGAATTATTGAATGCTACGAGAGCGGCAGGTACCAGAGCATAAAATACGGAATTTATTGCTGTATTATACATACTGTCAGCATTTATCATAGAAATGGCAAATTTATATACATACTCACAAAAACCGTCAACAGAAACTTTGTATCTTTTAAAGGATTCCGCTGTCTGACCAAATGTCTTCATGACCGGAATCCCACGTACATATTCAACAGCAGCGTTAGACATATCTTTAGATGCTTGCTGATATTTTCTTACGAATTCACTTCCGTTTCCCATCATGATGACCATTAAAAGAACAAATCCGATTACCACGGGGATAATACATGCAACAGATAAAACCACACTGTAACGGAACATAAAAACTATAAATGCTATAGGGAGAACTACGGAAATAGTAGTATTGGGAATTTGATGAGCTATCAATGTCTCAGTCAAGTCTGTGTTTTTTTCTATTATTTTTCTAACACTTCCGCTGGGGTTGGTATCATGATATCCGCCCGGAAGCCGACCGATATGTTCAATAAGCATCTTCTTCAATCGATATGCCGTATTGAACGCCGTAATATGCGAAAAAAGCAGCGATAATCCATAAAGTCCAAATCCGCCGCATATCATGAAAACTACGGATTTCCCGTACTCTTTTATATAACCGCCATCAATGCTGCTGCTATCCGCTATATTACCTATCACTTCCTCTGCAATCTTGTACACATATGTATATGCTTTTATTGAAGCGATTGCAGAAAATCCTGCAAGCACAATACTTAACGCCATGCAAATCCTAAACGGTCCCATTGCATGAAACAAAAAAGGGAGATTGCTTTTTTTCTTCATAATTTGCCCTCACAGTTTTTATATCTGTATCGAGTTAGCGTTCGCTAACTGCATAATTTAAAAACAGCTAACTCGAAAGCTAAAGATGCTTTGAGTTAGCTAACGCTAACAATATATATTAGACCTTTTGATTTGTCAAGTTCTTTTTATAAAACTGTTTTCTCTCCATCACACAACTTTTATAAAAACAAAAGCCAATATCCCCGATACAATAATTTCCATTATCAGCTTAAGCATTTCCATTCCGTCCCATTGAGGGTCTACTCTCCACACCTCCGGATTCTCACCTGTCTTCTTCTTGATCAGAACACCAAATATATCTGTCTTAGTAAACATCCACCAGTCAAGTACTATGGCATCAAATAAGGATACCATCCAGAAAAAGATTACAAAACGAAGTCCAAGCCGCCAAAAGCCCATGCCCGCTCTTACTCCCTGTATTCCTGCAGTTATGATCGTCAAAATAAATCCTGTACCGACCAAAACAGTGAGAATTATAATTTTTACCCAACTTTTTATATCAAGTTTTTTAGGTATACCTGCCTTCTCTAACAGCCTTTTTGCATACGGAGTCATCATCCAGTATGCAATCTGCGGAACCGAAAAGGCTCCTATTAGACAAAATACTGTAAGAAGTACGATTCCTATTAAGCCAAACAAGAAACTCCACAACATCACTACTATCTCTTTTCAAAAAATATAAATGCAATTAGCACACGTTAACATTATAGTTATCGTGTGCTAACTTGTCAAACATTTTTTATTCTATTCCTTTGAGAATCTCTACCATATCAAGGTGCTTTATCTTTCTATTAAACATAAAGCTTACGAGTACGGATATAAGAAGTACAAATGCTGCTGAAGCCAGATATACAAGAAGGCCTGCACCTACAGGGTAGTCCATGCTGTCTCCGTTGCTGTCAAACATATACTGGAGTACTACCGTGCCTAGCGGTGCACCCAGTATAATACCTATCAGGGATAACCATAGATTTTGAAGAGCTAAAAGCCTCCTGATCCTCTTTGTTGAAAGTCCCATTACCTTTAGTGTTGCAAACTCCTGTACCCTCTCATTAAATGACAGATTCCCGCAGTTATATAAAACAACTATCGGCAGAACAGCTGCGAAGATCACAAATACAACAAGCATTGCGTATATCATGGACATCATGACATCAAAGCTTTCCCTGATATCCGCGTCATCATGTACTGCGAGGACTCCGTCTCCTTCTTTCTTAGTGTATCCCACCATATCATTGTCGGTATACAGTACTGACGGAGCATAGTTTTCGCCTGTTTTTTCGTAGTCAACTCTTAGCATCGTGATACCGGTAAGATTGGGATGTCTGTTTATCAGACCTATTTCAGCTTCATACCATGTGTTTTTCTCGTAAAGATGCCAGTAAACCTTATCTCCTACCTTGAGACCAAGCTTGTCCGCCTGCTTCATAGTAATGGCTACAGTTCCGGGTGCAAGAGATGTCGGCTCTTCATTTATACCTGTGAGCCTGTAGAAATCCTTTCCTTCAGTAACCATCAAGGTAGTTGACATCTTTTCGGAAGAAGCAGCATTCTTTTTTGAAGCTATCTCAACAGCTGCTGCCTGTACCAGCTCTCCGCCATATTCAGACCTGAAGTTTTCTGCTTTTTCAATACTTATACCGTTTTCGAAATCTACCTCTGATTTATAGTTCTGGATCCTGTTAAGTGTCCAATCCGATACATTTTGTATAGTAGTAATCGATGCCAATGCAGATACCATCATTACCATACCTGCCGCTGTACCTATGACCCCCATGAAAGCTCTAAGCTTTCCTCGTGAAATGTCTCTTAGGTTATACTGAGTATTGAATCCAAGTTTGTCCCAGAAAGGAAGTTTTTCAAACAGAGTTCTTTTTCCCGACTTAGGCGGTGCAGGCCGGAGTGATTCTGCCGGATGGATATTCATTACCTTGCGGCATGAAAGGTAAGTAGCAAGTACACAGGCCAGCACTACTATCACGCAAACCAGATACATGGTATAGTCCATTTCCACAGTCCAGCCTGGTATGATATACCATTCCCTAAAAATCTTTGCTATGGCTTCACCAAACACATATGTACCGACAAACAAACCTAAAACCGAGCCTATAAGAGATACTATAAAGCTGTAGCTCAGATAATGAAGCACTATTTTTCTCTTCTTCACGCCCAGTGCACGCATTGTACCTATCTGTGTACGCTGCTTAGCTATCATACGGTTCATGGTTGTCATGATGATCAGCAGCGCTATCGCTATAAATACCACAGGGAATGAAACCGCAAACTGATCATGCTGTGCAAGTTCATCTGCCATAACCTTCATACCCGGCAGGTCATCCCTGTCACAGAATACCGCAAAATCACCATTTAAAGCATCGGATATTTCTTTTTCCATACCCTTTACATCTTCATTATCCGTTGTAAAGACTATTTCTGTGTAGGGTAAGAACTCTAGGATTGTCTCTTCTTCTATACCATCAACAGCATTACACAAATCTTCTTTGGTTATACTTTCTCTGGAAAAACCAAGAGCTTCTAGTTTTTCAACCTTTTCTCTAACTTCATCCGAATACTTTATGGCATCATCTATAGTCAGATCACCATTGTTTATAAGTACTTTTACAAAATTCTTTACAGGAAATCCTGCATAAGGCATATATACAATACTTATATTTTTGATTACGATATCCAGATCCTTGTCAGCCTTTAAGTACTGGTATTCCGCTGATACTACAAGTCCGGCTATTTTCTTTGTAACTATTGCTCCGTTATAATTAAATGAAAAGTTATCTCCTATCTTAAGTCCCCATTCGTTAGCAAAACCCTCTGATATCCAGACCGAGTCCGTTCTGTTCAGATCAAAATCATCACCCTGTTTTAGGAAAGGCTTTGAAACAATATTTTCATTTAGCAGATATACTTCCAGCTGTGCCTGATCGTTTTCCACAGCATTTGCAGTTATATGGAGACGGCGTTCCGCATCCTTTACATCATCAAGCTTTCTTATAGCCGTTAAGGCATCTTCTGTAAAGTTCTCACCATATATAAACCCGTTTGCATTATTGGTTGCCTTATACAGGTCATCACGCTTATTGTAAGCACTGATATTGCTTGCCTTCATACATGCAAACAACGATACAGCAAGGAAGGCCAGGATTAGGATTGAGATGAACTGTCCGAAGTTTTTGCCCATCTCCCTGAGCATTTTCTTTAATAGCATTACCACTCAACCTCCCTTACAGGAACAGGGTTATCATTTATCTTTATTTCTCTGACCTTACCGTTTTTCATCCTTATTATCTTGTCTGCACATCTGGCAATATCTGCATTGTGAGTTACCAGGATGACTGTTTTATGCTCTTCCCTGCACATCTTCTGTAACAGTTCAAGTACTATCACACCGGTCTCAGAGTCAAGCGCTCCGGTAGGCTCATCTCCAAGTATAACGCTCGGATTCTTTGCCAGGGCTCTTGCTATAGATACTCTCTGCTGCTCACCGCCCGACATCTGTGAAGGAAACTTATGCTTATCCTTTGCCAAGCCGACCGCTTCCAGCATCTTTCCGGGGTCCTGAGCGTTCTTTACTATAGTCTTTGTAAGTGCAACATTTTCATAGGCTGTAAGTGAAGGAAGCAGGTTGTAAAACTGGAAAATGAATCCTATTGTTTTAGCTCTGTATTCTGACAACTGGTTATCATTCATAGATGAAACCGTCTGCCCATCTACTACTACAGTGCCTGATGTAGGAACATCCATCCCGCCTAACATATTCAGCACAGTGGACTTACCTGCTCCCGACTGGCCAAGTATGACTACAAATTCTCCCTCGTTTATAGTAAAATCAACATGGTTATTGGCATACTGCACTGCATCACCTTCACCGTATTTCTTTACTACATCTTTAAACTCTACTATTACTTTGTTGTTTTTTTCTTTTCCCATATTTATATTACAGCAGCTCTGCTGCCCCTCCTTTATGGTTAGCATTGGTTAACTTCGATTCGTATTGTAATCCTTATTTTTTAAAAAATCAACAATAAATTGAGGAAAATCTCAATTTTGTAAAACTTATACAAAAATCTATATTGTAAAAAAGTGAGATATTGTTCAATTTTTCAACTTGCCAAATTCTTCTCTTTATGTTTTAATTGTCTTGGAGAGTTTCATTATCATGGCAGTTTCCGTTATTGACAAGATTCTTCGCCTCGCTCAGAATGACACATTTTTCACAAGGAGTTCCCAGTATGCCGGATAAAAAAACAATAGAAAAAACAAATACCAGACGACAACAGCAACGTTCAATCGATACACGCAATAAAATCCTGGCTGTAGGTATGGATCTCCTGTTAAAGAAGGGGTTTCATAAGATTACAACAGATGATATAGCTAAAGCCGCCGGTCTCTCGACAGGTATAATATATCATTATTTTAAAGATAAGAAAGATATCCTGATATGTGCTCTTGAATCTCACGCTGACAATATATTCAATGATGTTCTTCAGGTTTATAAAACAAATATATTAAGGCATGGTGGGAGTTTTGAAGATTTTTTAAAACAGGTTATTTATTATTTCCTTGATTATCATAAGAAAAACTGGGAAGTACATGAAGAAATGGAGTCACTGTATCACAGTGACTCCGATATCGCTTTATGTATGGATAAGCTCTGGATAAAGGCATTTGACATGCTCACCGAAATGCTTATTGAAAAAGGCCTGCCGCAAGAGAATTTGAGAGAAAAGATCCGAATGATCCTCAACTATCTTGAATGTTTCTGTCATACATATATGCGGCCTGTGAACGAGAACCTCGACCAGGATTATATGCTGGATAAAACCATTAAAATCATTATGGAACTGCTTTATCAGTCACCTAACGCTTAAGACTATATCTGAAATCGCAATAGTCCGCTCCTTCTGCCAAGGTCTTTGTTCGGACAAGTTTAGCATTCATCAGATCTGCCATCATAAAATCAAGTTTGCACAGATACTTCGCAAGCTCAGGGCAGCCCTCATCTTTGCAGATTTTACATATACCGCATTCATAGTAGTCGTACCCCAGATCATACTCGCTGCATTTAGGCAGGACATCAAGCACCCAGTTGTTTTCGCCCTTTCTTTTCTTGCTCTCTGCTGCCCACTCGTATCTTGCTGCCATTCTTTTTTCATCAAGATAAGCCTCCGCAGTACCAAGTCCTTTTCTGAACATTGCAGATTCTTTCAATCCATCCTCCAGGATTCGATAGTTTTCTTCGGGAGACAATCCGGATACTCTGTTCATGGCTATAAAGTACATACCCATAATATACGATGACAATAATTTTTCGTCATTCATCTCTTTCGCCCGGGTATAAATATTCTTATGTTCTTTTATTATCCCACTGATATCGGATACTCCTCTTTTTTTATATTGAGGTTTACATAAGCTGTGGAAAAATTTTCCGTAAAACCATGCTTTAAATGACTTTTTCATTCTGATTTTCGCTCCTAAAAACAATCTTAATAATCTTCATCTTCACCATGCTGTCACAGAATTTGATCATAAGCTTATGGGTTGTACTGACATCCTTATATATATCACGATACCCACGCATATAACTTCTCTCTGTGACCAAAGCAAAATCCTTGCTCCAACGTTCCAGTTCAGATTTGTCCTCAAGAGAAAAAAGTGCGTTTACATCGGATATTCCTGCTTCCTTTAGCCATGTCTTGGTCATCATCTTTGCCCCGCGCTTATTGCAGGTATCGAAAACAAGCACAGCTCCCGAAAATCTTTTCGCCATCTTTCTGAATAATATTCTTAAGTCATCACGTTTAAAATAATAAAAAACTCCGGCTGCGAAAAATATGGCTCCCTCAGAATCGTCAATTTTACTCATCCATACGGTATCATTCAGATCACATCCAAGGTTTTCCTCTCTTTCGCCTGCCGGCATTATTTCATTTCTGACAGCTATTACATCCGGCATATCAATGTTATACCCCTTACAGGTACCGTTATCACATTTTCTGAAAGTATCATCCAACCCACAACCAAGATTGACCATAGCAGCCTTCGGATGACTTTTCAGATAATCTTTAACTTCCCATGCCAGGTCGTACTGACGTTGTGCGACTTCCAGTGCACCGAACAGACCGGCAGTACTCTCCATCTTTTTTCCTTTTTCTGCAAAGTCATAATCCAGCATACTGCAGATACGCTCTGCTTCTTTATCCTTAAAAAGCTTAGGAAAATGTTCTGAACAGACTTTTCTGCCATACAAAGGTATAACAAGCGTTTCCTGTACAGTATTCTTTTCTATATGATATTTTTTATTTGTTTCAGCCATCGTTATCACCCCTTCAATATATCATTGTTAGCATGTGCTAACCCATTATGTTATAACACTCAGTTATATCCTTGTCAAGTTGTTCCCCTTTCTCAAAAGTAAAAGACACCTTCAGATTAAACCAAAGATGTCTTTTGTCATTTGTAAAATACTTTATTTTTTATGCTGCTTCATCAAGTTCATTTATAATTATCATTCCTCCCTCACATTCAACAGATACTGCACAGGTGGGATCTCCTACAACTGCGTCTACGTTACCGACACCACCAATAATATTACCTGAAACTGAACAATTACTGATCACAAATGATGACATCACGTCGCTGCCTTCCAACATTTCCTTACCTGCTCCGATGAGGCCGCCAACTGAGTCAGTTGTTTCTGATACTGTGATAGTTACATCGCTGATTGTACATCCGGTGATCTGTGCGGGAGATGTAGGATCATAGGTCCCACCGAAACCAATAAGACCTCCGACCAGACGGTTGTTTTCTCCGGTCACAGTGATAACAGTTCCGCTTACTTTACAATCCGTAATTTCAGCAGCTCCCCAAGGAGCGCCACATAAGGCACCAAATCCCCAGGTTGCATTTCCTTCAGCAGTTATACTTCCGCCAACTACTTCACAGTTCTTTATGGAACTCATTGTAGTACCTCCGGCAATAATACCGGCACATGCACCATCATCCCCCATAACGGTAATATCTGCAGTAGCACTGCAGTCTGAAATAAGATCAAATCCGGTTCCGACTATACCGCCGATTCCCTGCATTCCGCTGAATTTATTATCTCCGATAAGTTTAACATTAGAAATGGGACAGTTCATAAACTGAAGACCTACCGCTCCACCAACAAGATAATACCCTGATGCATTTACATTCTCCAAAGTAAAATTACCGATATATGCAGCACCGTTCTCAGTACCTGTAGCGCAGCCAAAAAGGCCGACACCCATAGGAGTTTCACCATTAATTGTCAGATTTGAAATGGTATATCCGGCTCCGTCAAAGGTACCTGTAAATGCATAATCGGGATGCGGCACTTCTGCATCTTCGGGAGCATCTGATAACGACTGAAATGCTCCGATAGGTGTCCAGTTTTCAATAGTTGAAAGATCAATATCATTGACTAATACATAATGTGCCTTTAAATCATCATGAATGCGGTCAAGCTGTTCTGCTGTAGCTATCTGCCAAGGGTCTTCTGCTGTTCCGCTGCCACCTGCAAAAACTTGAGGCTCAGTAGGAGCCTCTGTAACTGCTTCCGTAACCGGATCAGATTTTTCTGTAGGTATAGGCGTATCAGTTGTCGTCACGGTAGTATCAGTTTTGGAAGTCTTATCCTCTTCCTTGTTTCCGCACCCGGTGAGGATGCCCAGCATTAACGCCAGTACAAGGGTTAATGCTAACGTTTTCTTTTTCATTATAATATATCCTCCTAAAAATTTATTATGCACTTTGAAGTTTTACCATATGGGCATAAGCCCCATTCTTTTCCATTAGATCTGTGTGGTTTCCTTCTTCTTTTATCTGCCCGTCAGAGATCACAAGTATCTTATCGGCGTCCTTTATTGTTTTCAATCTGTGGGCTATAACCATTAAAGTTTTGTCTTTACACAACTCAGAGATAGCTTCCTGGATGGCCCTTTCATTATCGGCATCAACACTTGCTGTAGCTTCATCAAGTATTACTATAGGAGCATCCTTTAATATACATCTGGCTATAGAGATCCTCTGCTGCTCGCCTCCTGAAAGTGAAGCTCCTCCTTCGCCTATCACGGTATCAAATCCATTAGGAAGCTGCATTATAAAGTCGTAACATCTGGCCTTCTTTGCGGCTGCTTCAACTTCTTCTCTTGTAGCATTCGGTCTTGCCATCGCTATATTGTTATATATTGTATCCTGGAAAAGATATACTCTCTGGAATACCATGCTTATCCTATCCATCAGAGTTCCGATGGAAACATCTTTAATATTCTTTCCGCATATTTTAATAGAACCGGATTGAACATCCCAGAATCTGGCAAGAAGAGATGCTATAGTTGATTTTCCTCCTCCCGAAGGTCCTACCAGCGCAAGCATTTCATCCTTTTTAACTTTAAACGAAATATTCTTCAGCACATCTTTTTCTGTATAGCCGAATGTAACGTTATCATATTCTATTTCAGGTACATCGCCGGATACTGCAGAGAAAGAATCTTTTCCTCTGTCATCAAGCTCTTTGGCTGCAAATACTTCTTCTATTCTGTCAAGACTGGCAGATGTGACTGTAAGTCTGGCCATCTGGCTGTAATATGCCTTTATAGAAACAAAAACATCGAACAGGAATAAAACCATACCTACCATGTATTCTGCAGTAATAGAACCCGAATTATAAAGCAAAGCCGACAAAGCAAGTACCAATGAAGTGCCTATACCGAATGTAAGATTAAGTGCTCTGGCCCATGGAGTATAATCCATTTCAAAAGCTATACTTTCCTTACAGCTTTTTTCAAACTCTTCGGTAAGTTTCTTTGATTTTTCACCTAACAGATTGTATGACTTTATGATCCCTATACCTTCAGCAAAATCCAACACTTCTTCCGTCAATGCCTCACTGTATTCCTGTTTATTTACAGAATGCTGTAAAGTGTTTTTTAACATAAAGTGTCCTATCACGATAAAAACCATGACTACAAATAATGACAGAAGCCCTATACGCCAGTCCATAACAAACATCATTACGACCATGATGCCCTGCGAGATCATAAATGTTACCAGTTCCGAAAGCACTCCCATACAGTTTTCTTCAATAAATACCATATCGGTAGCAAGTACTGAGTTTATCTTTCCGATATTGCCTTCCGTAAAATATCCCATCGGCAGCTTACGGAGATGATCTCCAAGACGCAGTCTCATGTCTGCAAATACCATATATCCTGCTGCAGACTGCAATACATTTGTGATATGCTCAAAAACAGCTTCCAATATTACGCTTGCAACCATGGCGATACCGAGATACAGGCATTTGCTCTTATCCATGGTTCCGTTCATAAAGTAGCTTATTGTAAGGAAACATAATACCAGGGGGACTTTCATCATCAATCCTTTGATAAATGCCGTTATATACGATGCGCGGATCCTGCCTTTATATTTTCCGGTAATATTTATAAGCCTGTGTAATATTTTTATCATGCTGCAGGTCCTCCTTCCTTGATCTTCCATGTGCTTGCACTCACTGATGCTTCCCAGTGCTTTTTATACTCGGGACTGCTTTCCAGGAGTTTGTCGTGAGTGTCTGCCGCTATGCAGTTACCGTCTTTGATAACACATATTTTGTCGGCATTTTTTATGGTAGAGAGCCTGTGAGCTATGACGAGCACTGTTTTATCCTTTATGATCTCATCAATGGCTGCTTTCATTTTCTCCTCATTTTCCGGATCCATAAAAGCAGTAGCTTCATCAAGAACTATGATCGGTGCATTTTTTAGTATTGCCCTTGCAAGAGATATCCTCTGTCTTTCACCGCCAGACAGCTGTTTTCCGCCGTCCCCGGCCAAAGTTTCGATTCCTAAAGGAAGTCTCTCTAAAAATTCATCACATTGAGCGCGATGAGCTGCATCAAGCACTTCATCCCTGGTTGCACCGGGCTTTCCGATCAGGATATTTTCATAAAGTGAAGTATTAAACAGGAACTGTTCCTGAGATACATATGCCACCTGATCGTTCAGAGCTTCAAGCGACATATCTGTTATGTCCTGACCTCCTATTTCGATAGAGCCCTGATCTATATCATAGTAATGGACGAGTAGCTTGGCCAAAGTCGATTTACCGCTGCCGGATTCACCTACCAATGCTGTAGTAGTACCTTGTTTTAACTCCAGACTGATCCCGTGAAGCACTTCCTTTTCACCATATCCGAAGTGTACATTATTAAAGCTTACATCCCTGTTTCTGCCTTTAAACTCAGACTTTCCTTCTTTAAGCGGCGGATGCTCCATCATTTTTTCCAATTCAGCTATTTTATAATTAAGCTGCGGGAATTTACCTGCAAAGTTCAATGCCTTTAGTATTGACGGTCCTACAGCAAATGACATGCATAATACAAGTATCAATTTGTCAAGTGCTACACTTTCTCCTAAAACAAAAAGTGAACCGACCGGAACCATCAGCAGTACAAGACAAGGCAATATACTCGCATAAATAGCCATCCACGGCCAACATACTCTGTACCAGTCCAATGTGAAATCCCTATAGCTCTTTACAACATCTCCAAAACGTTTGTATGAGTCACCGTCTTTATTGAACACTTTTACGACTTCCATACCGTTTACATATTCGATGATCGTATTGTTCATCCTGGCTGCAGACTCATAGTATGCATTCATCTTTGACAAGCCGGACTTCATCATTTTACCCATGGCAAACATTCCGAGTATTATAGGTACAATTGAAAGAATCGCTACTTTCCAACTGGCGATAAACATCAAAATAATAATAAGTATGGGAATAGCAATATTAGCTATTCCCTCAGGGATTGCATGTGCAAGGAGCAACTCGATCTGATCGATATCATCCGTGAAAACCTTCTTTATACGTCCGGTTCCCAGTTCCTGAATGTTTCCCAGAGGTTGTTTCTCCATTTTTCCCTGAAGGGATACCCTCAGATTCTTTAGTGTATTATATGCACTGACATGTGAATACCCTAACCCTTGAGTATAGCAAAATGCAAATATCAATTCACATACAGCTACCGCTATAACACGTATCAGAATGAACGAGAGATCAATGCTTTCTCCTTTAGTCAGCGGAGAAATGATCTGATAGAGAAAAAAGTACGGGACAGTATTGGCAAAAATACCGATTATCATAAGTACTACTGCCGCTATGGTGTACTTTTTGTTTTCCCCTATGTATGGGGCAACTTTTTTAAACATGTTTTCCTTCCTTTCAAAAAATAATCCGTGTGGTTACCTATCGCTAACCACACGGATTATACATTAAACTTTTATTAAATTCTACCATTTATAAATCATTTTTTAACACTTTTCGCTCAGAAAACTTTTTAGGAGTCATTCCAAACCTTTCCTTAAACGCCTTTGAAAAATAGCTCATATTGTTGTAACCTGAATTTAATGCCACCTCAGTAACACTGATATTCATTTTCAACAGCATTTCAGCAGCCTGTTCCAGACGCATTTCCTGTACATATGCATGAAGTGAAGTTCCATATAACTCACGGAATATCCTGTTCAGTTTACTGACACTCATGGATAACCTGCTCGCAATACTTTCTGCATCATAATCCTTAAAAGGGGAGAGTTGTATGTCTTCTCTCAATTTTTCTACAGCATATGAATCCGTATTATTCCTTAAGGAAACATAGTTATTTGATTCGTTTTTGTTGTGAACTATTTCAAAGAGAACCAGAGCCGTGAGTTCTGTCATTTTCGCATCCAGAAAGACTCCTTTAAACTCCTTATATCTGTCGGCACTGTCCAATTCAGACAGGATTCTGTACATTTCCGGAGTTATCCGTGTCATCTGCACACTGTCGAATATTATTCTTTCAATATTATTTATATCTTTTTCAGGAAAGTGAGTCCTTAGCAGTTCCTTAAATCTTTTGGTATGCATTTGCAGACTCTTAAACTTAAAATTTACGCCTTTCCTATAGCTCATCGATGTACCGACATCGTCATTTCTGTATATACAGACATCACCCTTTTTCATTGATACGATCTGGTATTTTTCGTCATTCTTATTCTCGCCGACCATCCACTCAATATCCTGATTCAGGTTGAATATTATCTGTATTTCATCAATCCCGGAATTATTCGGTTTTTTTGCATCCGTATCTGCATCAAATTCAAGATCCCAACGGTAATATACAATATTACTGTCTGATTTCTGACTTGAAATATCTGCAGTCCCGATTTCTTTCAAGGCCCGGGTCTTCCCGTTCAAAAAATCATAAAGATTTACATTATCTATATATTTTCTCATATATCTCCATTTTTATCGTCGTTACGGTTAGCCGCCGCTTACCGTGTAATAATATCATTGATGGAGCTATTAGTCAATATACATTTTTAGTCCAGAATTTTATAAAGCAGTACATATAACTGCTCTATTTCCTTTTGGTTCAAAGAACCGACAACAGATGCAACCTTGAACGGGATATCTTTACACTTCTCTTTTAATTCTTCTCCTCTATCTGTAAGCTTTACATTGGTAACACGCTCATCATTTTCAGGATGTGTTCTTGCTATCAGTCCTTCTATTTCAAGCTTCTTTAAAAGCGGACTCAACGTTCCTGCATCCAGGTAAAGTGTGCTGCCCAGTTCTCCGACAGAAGTCTCCTTCTTTTCCCAAAGTACCATAAACACAAGATACTGGGTATATGTGAGGCCCAGCGGCTTAAGATAAGGAGTATAGGCATTTACTATCTTTCTGGAACATGCATACAATGGAAAGCATAACTGATTTTTAAGTTTTAATTGCTCGTAAGTATCACTCATTTAATCTACCTGCTATAGCAAATATATTTTTATAAAAGACTTTCAACAAATGCAGAAACTTTATCCATTTTTGCGGTAGGTTCGAAACGTGCAACCACATTTCCTGCCCTATCTATGACAAACTTAGTGAAATTCCATTTAATCTCAGGATTATTTTTGTAATTTTTATCAATTGTAGAAAGCAGGGCACTCATAGCTAATGCTTTAGGCCCTTTGCCAAAGCCTTCAAAGCCTTTCTGTGATTTAAGATATTTAAACAAAGGAATAGCTGTCTCACCATTAACATCCGACTTTTTCATCTGAGGAAACCGGGTATGATACTTTAATGTACAAAACTCATGTATCTCATCATCTGTACCGGGTGTCTGACCTGCAAACTGATTACAGGGAACATCGATCACTTCAAATCCTCTGTCATGAAACTTTTCATACATAGCCTCTATGTCCTTGTAATGAGGTGTAAACCCACAGCCTGTAGCGGTGTTAACTACTAAAACCACTTTCCCTTCATAATCCTTCATAGATATTTCAGTACCGTTTGCCGCTGTCACACATAAATTATAAAAACTCATAAAATGCACCTCCAAATTTATATTTTATCATATTATATTTGATGCAATATATTTTGTCAAGTGTTTTTCATTTATTATTTTCATTCAAGAAAACCGATATAAATATGACGAAACCCCTTGACACGTCTTTGCATCAAGGGGTTTCTGTGTTTTTAGGTTGTATAAAAAGGAGAAGTTCTAGAAGATTTATCGTATATCATTTCTTAACATGGAATGCATCCATCTTAGGATATACTGCAGAAGCACCTAACTGCTCTTCGATTCTTAACAACTGATTGTACTTTGCTACTCTCTCGCTTCTGCTGGGAGCACCTGTCTTTATCTGGCATGTGTTAAGGGCTACTGCAAGATCTGCTATGGTAGTATCTGCTGTTTCACCCGAACGATGAGAAGAAATAGCTGTATATCCTGCATTATGTGCCATCTTGATAGCTTCAAGTGTCTCCGAAACCGAACCGATCTGATTAAGCTTGATAAGTATTGAGTTAGCAGCCCCAAGAGAGATACCCTTGGCAAGTCTTTCAGTATTGGTAACAAAAAGATCGTCACCTACAAGCTGAACTCTGTTTCCAAGCTTAGCAGTCATTCTCTGCCAGCCTTCCCAATCCTCTTCATCAAGTCCGTCTTCAATAGAGATAATAGGATATTTGTCAATCAGGCTCTCCCAATGAGCGATTAGTTCATCCGAAGTAAACTCCTTACCTGACTTGGGCTGCTTGTAGAAGCCCTTTCCTTTTTCGCTCTTCCACTCTGAAGATGCAGCATCCATAGCGATCATGAAGTCCTTACCGGGCTCATATCCTGCAGCCTTTACAGCCTCTAATATAGTCTCAATGGTTTCTTCATCTGATGAAAGGTTCGGAGCAAATCCGCCTTCATCACCTACTGATGTTGCTAATCCCTTACCCTTAAGGATCTTAGCAAGCGCATGGAATACCTCTGCACACCAGCGAAGTGCTTCTTTAAATGTAGGTGCACCTACAGGCATGATCATAAATTCCTGAGTATCTACAGTGTTGGTAGCATGTGCTCCACCATTCAATATATTCATCATAGGTACGGGAAGTCTGTTTCCTGCTGCACCGCCAAGGAATCTGTAAAGCGGAATACCTAAAGACTTTGATGCAGCTCTTGCAGCCGCAATGGAAACTGCGAGAATTGCATTGGCACCAAGCTTCGACTTATCCTTTGTACCGTCAGCCTTGATCATGGCTCCGTCTACCGCATATGTATCAGATGCATCAAGACCGCAGATTGCATCGTTAATGATTGTGTTTATATTTTCAACAGCCTTAGTCACACCTTTACCAAGATATCTTGACCTATCTCCGTCTCTAAGCTCCAATGCTTCAAACTCACCGGTGGATGCTCCACTGGGTGCTGTACCTGTAGCAACGGTGCCGTCAGCAAGTGTGATCTCTGCTTCTACTGTAGGATTTCCTCTCGAATCAAGGATTTCTCTTCCTATTACTTTTTCGATTTTCATATTAGCCATTTCAATGACTCTCCTTTCATTCTTAGCCGTCTCCTAAAGGAAATCAGTTCAGCAGCCTGATTTCCAGAAGGAGTATTACGACTTACACTCATGTAGTTAGCATTTGCTAACCGTATAAGTTATACCATGCTAACTGAGGGTTGTCAAGGGTATCTTTCTAAAATTTTGATAAAAAAGAAGCTGTGTATCTTCAGAATTACTCCTAAAGCACACAGCATCTTTTTGTATCGTTCACCAAAAGTTAGAAATTGTCAATATAATAATGTATTACAGATGTCTGTTTTACACAAGCGCCTCGCCCAGAGCCTTACATGCTGCTGTGGCTTCATCATCGGGTGCTTCATTAGCTGTAACACTTTCTGCACAAAGAGTAATACCGTTATTCTTGCATCTGTCTTCCCAGTCTCTCATCCACTGACCGTCACCCCAGCCATATGATCCGAAAAGAGCAACCTTTTTTCCGGCAAGTGAACCTTCAACAGCTGCAAACATAGGTTCAAATTCAGTATCCTCAAGTTCTTCTGCTCCCATTGCAGGGCAACCGAATGCTATAGCATCATAATCTGCTGCAATCGAAGGAGAAAAATCATTGGCTTCAAATAATGTGGTCTCTGCACCTTTTCCCGATGCACCGCTCTCAACTGCCTCAGCCATAAGCTTTGTGTTTCCTGTCTGACTCCAATATACTACTGCTACTTTACTCATTTTCTTTAATCCTTTCTCATTATTGATTCTATGTCCTAAAATAAATACTATGTAAATAAAAGTATTTATTATAAGATTCTTCGCTTCGCTCAGAATGACATCGAATGGTGATGCATTCTATATAAAAATTGCACTCTCTGTGTTAAACAATAAGTTTCTCAAGCCGGATTCCTTCACGGATTTTACGGCAATAAACATTAGTGCATTTCCTGTACAGGGCAAATATCTTTTCTGCTTCCTCTTTGTTCCCGTATGCTTTCCAGCATCCTGAGCACGTTACACCATCTCTGGAATTTTCCATAAAACACTTAACATCAGTAGGCGGATAGCCTAAGAAGAGTCCTATTTCATGCGGAAAATCATTATCATTGGAAATACGTCTTGCAAGCTGGACTATACACCTTTCGGTACTGTCAGTTGCCAAATATCCTTTATCTTTAAGTATTTTCTCAGCTTCAAAACTTGACAGATCTCTTTTTAGTAAATCAGGTCTGTATATATACACAAGACTGTTTCCGCATTTTGCAGTAAATAACAGTGCCCTAAGCCCCTTGCGTGTAAGTATGCGGTTAAGCTTTCTTAAATCTTCTGTTAATTCCTCTCTCCTTCTGTCTCTGACCGTAAAAAGACTTCCTGTTTTAAGCCCTGCCAAGGTAGGTGAGCAAAATCTGGTTACAAGATTTTCGATCATTTACAGTACCTTCCATTAAAAACTTTTGGTTAGCCTTCGCTAACTCGTATTTTTGAATATACGGTCAACTTATAAACCCCATCGTTTTTGCTGTGATAAGTTGACCGCTATCGATGAAATAAAAACAAATATAGAAGTTAGCATATGCTAACTTCTATATTTATATCATTTTATATTTTTGTTGTCAAGCACATTTTAAAATAATTCTGCAGAATTTGTTGATGGTCTCTCTCCCCTCAGGGAAAAATGAGCATAGTGCCCAATCATGGCACATTGGCTTTACATATTGATTGAAGTTAACCCCTTTTTCCATTAAAGTCATAAGATAGTTCCTTACATGCGGATAGAATAATTCGTGTTTACCGTAAAAGAAATACATCTTAGGAAAGCTTGTATAATCTATATACTCGGGGCTGATATCAGAACTATTCAAAGGCACATTCCTACACCAATTCTCAGCTATCAAGTCATTCATCTCAACGCTAAGTATAGGATCATATTGTTCCATTTTTAGTCTGATGTCTCTGTTTCTGCCGTCCTCAAGCCCACAGGCAGGTGATATGACTATCAACTTTCAGGGTTTTATATCAAGTCTCTGCGTCAGGCTTAACAATAGATTAGCCCCTGCACTGTCACCCATAAATGTGATGTTTTCAGGTTTATACTTTTTTATAAATACCGAATATGCTTTTTCTGACCAGTCGAGCGCATAACGTACATTATGCTCCGGAGCTAACGGATAACATATAATATAAATATCGGCTCCGGTATTATGGGCTATTCTCCTGGCTGTATCATAATGAAGCCATGTTGCTCTTGCCATACCGCCGCCTCCCGGGAAAAAGATCACCGCTTTCTCAGGATGTCTTTTGGCTTTTTCTGATACAATGCGATGAATATAGAAACCATCAATTATAAACGACTTCGCTTTCAGACCGTTTTTCTTCATGTATCGTGGAAGTTCATCCTTGTCTCCAAGCTTCCCTTCCCCATCCATCATAAGACCTTTTACTCCCCTGCCAGGTAGTTTATTTATAAAAAAACACATATTCTCTACTATTCTATATGATATGCTCATTCTTATTATCACCTGTCTTTCAGTTAGCATACGCTAATCCTCTTAAGTAAGATACTTCTAAAAATCATTTTTGTCAAGGTTTTAATATAATATTGACTACACAATGCCAACGTGGTATTATAATGCGGTAAGCATTGGCTAACTACATATTATATATCGCATTATGAGGTAAAAATATGTCGATAAGCAGGATAATTCTTGACGGATTGGCTATGAGTCTTTTCTTTAACTTTAGTGTAGGAATGTTTTCATTTATTCTTCCTCAGGCATACAGCACAATGTTTCCTAAAGAAATAAAAGAAGCTGCAGCTCCATATGTAATAAAAAAAGATGTAAATAAAATGCGTATAATTCTCTTCGCTATTTACATCTTTGTTTTCTTTTATTTTGGAATAAGTGCATATTTTTCAGACGTCACCGGTTTTTGGAATCTATTTTGGACCGGGTATTTCGAAATGTTATTTGTTAATTTCGGTGATCTTCTTATATTAGATTGTCTCTTACGAGGTGTCTGTAAAGAAAAGAAGTATCTTATAAAAGGTGCCGAAAACTGTAAAGCATGGGAATTTGGTGAATGGATGAAGTCTGCTTTACCCGAACATCTCCTTTTCTGGCCGCTCACCTTCTGCCCTTTTACAGGACTGGTAGTCGCAGGGATAGTTTCGCTGCTCAATTAAAATACGTAATTTATATCGAGGTAAATAAAAATGCTTTTAACTATTTTTTTGGCAATTGTCTTCTGTATGTCTATAACAATGATGCTTATTTCTGCGGTTGTACTTATCAAAGATAAAAAACTGTTTTCTTCTGCACCAAAGGAGGCATTGGAGCTTGTGATAGACCGAAAACAGGAGGAATTTTACGGAGCCCGTAAGATAGGCTGGACTTTAATGATAATAAGCATTGTCATGATTTTAGGAGTTGGAGTAATCTCTATATGGGACAGTTTCAGAAGCGACTTTACATTCTGGCAATTCTTTTTAAGATTTGTCCTAATATTTACCATATACAAGATCTACGATATGATCTTTTTTGATTATTTCCTGCTTTGTAAATTCCACTTTTTCCAGACATTCACTCCTGAAGTCACTCCTGTATATACAAACAGAAAATATGGTTATAACATTAAGAGTCAGTTGCTTAAACTTTTAGTTATTTTCCCGGCAGCTTCAGCTCTTGCTGCATGGATATGCACGCTTATTTAATACTTTTAGGTGCCGTAGGATCAAATGGATTTTTGCGAGTACTTTTTGCTGATTCATCAATATGGGCGAAGATTTTATCACTCATCTTATGCATTCCACTGTGTCCTGTACATACATACTGTATCGGAATACTTGAAATATGATCCTTTAGGCGATGTAATGATTTTTTGTTTAACTCCGGATTTTGGGTAAAAAAATCAAACAGACTGTATCCGCCATTCTGATTGACAGCCAGGCAGTCTCCGCTAAACAAAATCCTGTCATCTACGACGTAGCATACATGTCCCCTTGTATGCCCCGTAATCTCTAATACCTGCACCTTTATATCATCAAAATACAGGATATCACCATCCGAAACGGTTTTATATCCATCTCTTAGCCTGACCGGGTTTTTAAGAGGTATCCCCATCTTAACCATCCTGACTGCCCCGTTAAAATATACTTTTTCACCCTTTCCTATATAAACATCTGCGTTTGGAAACAGATAGTGTTTTGCATATTTATCAACTCCGCCGCAATGATCAACATCCGAGTGGGTAAGTATAACATTCTTTATCTTATCGGCGTCTATATCTATTTTCCCGAGTTCATCATCAACGCCTTTAAAATCAAGGTGTCCCGCATCAATTGCGATCGTTGTCTTTCCCTTGGTATAAAACCAGATATTGACATCATGTTCTCTTACACAGCTTACACCGGCTTCGTATTTCCCTGTTTCTAAAGGGTGAAGCATCCTTTTACCATACATCGTAAACCTTTTTAACTTGTTATCAAAAAAATACATGAATTTCATAATGACTGTTCCTTTCTTTGTTTTTTAGTTATTATACATATCCCTGTATTGTTTTTCTTCTATAAATCTGCTTTTTTCAAAACATTTACCGCACTTATACCTGTCATTTTACGGCAAACATCCGAAAAATGTGACGGTGAGGCGAATCCTGCATCCATTACCGCATCTGTAATCTTTTTCCCGGCATTGATTTCAGTCCATGCATACTCAAACTGTTTCATTAACAAGTAACTTTTTAAGGATATTCCGGTTTCCTTTTTAAAGAGATGCGTAAAAAAACTCTCTGAATAAGAGTATCGGTTTGCAAGTTCTGACACCTTAACCCCAAGGCACTTAAACGAATCTATCTCATTAAGTACTTCTGTTATTCTTTTATCAATAGTAACTCTTCGCATTAACGAGTCTCGTCCGAAGAAATCAGAAATAATCTGTTTAATACTTTCCTCTGAAATCTCTTGAAGTTTTAAGTAGTCAGTATCAATTACCGCATATTTGCCTTTTTTCAGCCACTTATTTCTTAATAATTCTGCAAATGACGAAGTTGCATCCACAAAAAGAAAATAATTGAGTTTCCCTACAGGTCCCTTATGTATCACATCTTGTTCAAGAACAATATTTTTCCCTTCTATTATCTCTCCGTTTATTTCCATTTTAAGCAATTCTTCACCCACAAAAATATGAAGCATGTTGTGTTTATGCTTTTCTGTCTGAGAATATGATGGAACTATTATAATCAGTTCATCTGAAAATATTATTTGGCTCATTAAACAAACCCCTTTTTTACCATTTTATTAATTCCGGCCATTAATTTATCCTCCGCAATCAAAAAATTCAAATCTCAATAGTTTTGAAGATACTATAGGTTAGGCATTGCTTACTTTTGTATAGTATCATGGCGTTACGATGTAGTCAATACTTAATGAACCCTTGACAAATAATGATTTTAGGGGTATTTTTACATATAGAATTAGCATCGGCTAACCTTTTTGCATAAAATGCAGGAAAGAGAGTTTTTAATGTTTGATAAACGATTAATGGTAATGTGCCCGGAGAGCCAAAAATACATAGCCGGGAACATTATATGTCAATGGCTGGAAATGATGATGAATACAATCATGATATTTATCATCTCGAAAGGCATTGAAAAACTATATCTTGAAGAACTTACAACCACGGAAAGTGTTGTAGGTATAATAGTTATAGCAGCTACCATGATAATACGCTTTTTTACTACTAAGGCAACAGTCCGGATGAGCTATCTCGCTTCCAAATCAGTTAAACGTACTATGAGGGAGCAGATATATAGCAAGCTCTTAAGACTCGGAAATACATACAGGGAACATACCACAACAGCTGAACTGGTGCAGGAATCGGTCGAAGGAGTAGAACAGCTTGAAAGTTATTTCGGGCAGTATGTTCCGCAGTTCTTCTATGCATTTTTAGCTCCTGTTACACTTTTTATATTGTTTGGATTATCCGGCAGTTTTAAAGTGGCTGCCGTTCTTTTAGTCTGTGTACCGCTTATCCCGGGTGCTATCGTGATGGTCCAGAAGATAGCAAAAAAACTCCTTTCAAAATACTGGGATCAGTATGCTAAGCTTGGCAGTACTTTTCTCGAAAACCTGCAGGGCATGACAACACTTAAGATATATAAAGCAGATGAATATAAGAATGAACAAATGAATGCCGAGTCAGAGAACTTCCGACGCATCACTATGAAGGTCCTCATCATGCAGCTTAATTCCATTATCATCATGGATTTCTTTGCGTATGGCGGAGCAGCCCTTGGAATCATACTTGCAAGTAGGGCCTTTATTGACAACGAATTAAGCTTACAAAGCACTGTTTTTATGATCTTATTGTCTGCAGAATTCTTTCTCCCGATGAGAAAGCTCGGTAGCTATTTTCATGTTGCCATGAACGGTATGGCGGCAAGTGATAGGATATTTAAGTTTTTAAATGAGCCTGAAAACAACGGTAAGACTGATTTTCTTCCTTCATCTGGTCTGGATATAGTATTATTGGACTTGAGTTTTTCATATAACAGCGAAAAAGAAGTCCTTCATAAGGTGAATATTGATATCCCCGAAGGCAGTTTCACAGGTATTGTCGGAGAAAGCGGAAGCGGTAAATCTACTATAGCATCGCTCATCATGGGCAGGAGCAGTCTTCCTCATGGTGCGCTTACCATAGCCGGTTTGGATGTATCAGAGATAAAAGAAGACAGTTTATTCAAAACAATAAATTATGTAGGTATTAACAGTACCTTTTTTAAAGGAACTGTCCGGGATAATCTGCTTATTGCTGATCCTGAAGCTTCAGATCAGGAGTTGTGGAATGTACTAAAAGAATGTAGTATAGACGATTTTTTGAAAGATGTTAAAGGTCTGGATACAGTGCTTACGGAAAATGCCGGGAATCTTTCAGGCGGACAGCGCCAGCGTCTAGCACTCGCCAGAGCTGTCCTACATAATGCCAAAATCTATATCTTTGATGAAGCAACAAGCAATATAGATATTGAAAGTGAAGAAACTATACTGTCCGAGATAAAAAAGCTTGCAAAGAATAAGACTGTGATCATGATTTCTCATAGGCTAAAGAATGTAATGGATGCTGATTGTATATACTGTATGGAAAACGGCACAGTTATGGATAGGGGTACCCATGAGCAGTTGGTAAACTCTTGCAATGCGTATAAAAATCTTTGGAAAACACAGAAAGAATTGGAAGAATTTGGAAAGGAAGGTGCTATGGTATGAAAAAACAAAACAAAGCACTGATCCTTTTCAGGATGATAAAGCTTGTGCGGCCTTTAACCGGATTTATGGTACTGGCAGTGATTATGGGCACACTGGGCTTTCTTACAGCAGAGTTTATCCCTATATTAGGCGGAGAAGCTATACTTTTAGGGTTAGGCTTCGAAACGGATATATCATGGAGCATGATTGTGATACTGCTTCTGTCATTTGCACTTTTAAGAGCTATATTTCGATTTGCAGAACAGCGGACCAATCATTACATAGCTTTTACATTACTTGCAATTATCAGAGATAAGGTTTTCAGGGCACTACGCAGGCTTTGTCCGGCTAAACTTGAAGGTAAGGACAAGGGTGACCTTATATCTCTTATCACCTCTGATGTAGAACTGTTGGAGGTTTTTTATGCACATACGATTTCACCGATATGTATTGCGGTTGTAACCGAAACTATCATGTGTCTTTTTATCGACAGTTATCACCCGCTTCTTGGAATCACGGCTATGTTATCATTCATACTGGTGGGAGTTGTTCTGCCTATAATAATCTCTAAACGAAGCGGTACAACCGGTGATGATCTAAGGGCACAGTCAGGTGAGCTCTCGTCACATATGCTTGAAAGTATCAGGGGGATTGATGATACACTTCAGTATTCATATGGAGCAAAAAGATTAAAAGAAATAGGCGATAAAACTCGTGAGCTTTCAGAAAAGCAAAGTCTGTTAAACAAATTGACGGGTACTAATCTGGCTTTAGCAAATCTGCTTATCCTTGTATCGGATGTTGTTATGCTTGTAATAAGCAGTACACTGTATAAAAACGGTCAGGTAGGATTTGACGGATTTATAATACCGATGATAGCGCTCATGTCTTCCTTTGGTCCTGTAACAGCTCTTTCTGCACTCGGTACTACTCTTCAGAGTACTGTGGCTTCAGGTGCAAGAGTCCTTACCATAATAGACGAGAAGCCTGAAACCGAAGACATAACAGGAAAGACACCAATAAACTTTATAAATGCAGAAGTGAAGAATGTTTCTTTTGCATACGGAGAAGATAATGTACTAAATGATGTTTCGCTTCACATTCCCAGAGAGAAAATAATAGGTATCGTTGGTAAAAGCGGATGCGGCAAATCTACATTATTAAAACTGCTGATGAGATTCTGGAATGTGCACAAGGGTATGATATCTGTATCAGGCAGAAGCATAAATGAGATAAACACTGCTGATCTACGCGATATGGAAAGCTATATGACTCAGGAAACTCAGATGTTCAAAGATACGATAGTGAACAACGTCCGTATCGGAAAGTTGAATGCTTCTCATGAAGAGGTTATCGACGCTTGTAAAAAAGCTTCTATTCATGATTTTATCATGACACTCCCAAAAGGCTACGAAACAGAAGTCGGAGAACTCGGAAACACATTGTCCGGTGGTGAAAGACAAAGAATCGGTCTTGCCAGAGCATTTCTCCATAATGCACCATGTATGCTGTTGGATGAACCTACAAGCAATCTTGACAGCCTGAATGAAGCTGTGATATTGAAATCGCTAAAAAAAGAGGCTGAAGAAAAAACAGTCATTCTTGTTTCACACAGAGAATCCACCATGCGTATCGCGGATGAAATACTGTCAATGGAATGCGGAAGAATCTCATGAACACCGAGAAAAAAAGGAAACGCGAAAAAAAGACAGTCAGCGAAATGATTGTTCTCTATTGCAGAAAGAATCACGGAACAAAACATGGGGAATTATGCAAAGAATGCAGAGAGCTGTGCGACTATGCATGTTTACGCAGTGACAAGTGTCCGTTTATGGAAAACAAAACTTTTTGCAGTAACTGTACTGTCCATTGCTATAAACCGGAGATGCGGGAAAAGATCAGAAAGGTGATGCGTTTTTCAGGACCGAGGATGCTATTCCATCATCCGGTGATGGCTGTCAGGCATGTGATAGAAAATAAAAAAGAGAAACGGAGACTCAAAGAAAAAGGGAATTAAAAAGATCATATTCATAGTTGCAGGATGTATTTGTCTGGCACTTGGAACTATAGGAGTGATAATTCCTATATTGCCAACTACGCCTTTCTTTTTAGTGACGGCATACTGCTTTGCAAGAAGTTCCGAAAAGCTCAATGACTGGTTTAAAGGGACAAAACTTTATAAGAAACACCTAGAATCTTTTATAGAAAAGAAAGGAATGCTTCCATCCACAAAGGCCGGTATCCTAATTACAGTGACAATTCTCATGTCGCTTGGGTTCTATTTTATGGCAAGAAAAGGAATATGGATACCATGTATAATAATTTCAGTGGTGTGGATTGCGCATCTTATATATTTTCTTTTCTTTGTGAAAACTATAAAACAAGGAAATGCGAAGTAAGATCAGCCCATATTGGACTGAAGCTCCGATATCCGATTAGCTTCCGATTTATCCGTTTATCCAGGCTATTATCTCTCTTTCAGACTCTTCAAAATATCTGATATTCTCTTTGCGATACTTTCCAAAGGTTTTATACATCAAGCCAATAAGCGGGATCATTCTGTACAATTTCTTCTCTCGCTCACGATTTGGCATCAGACCATTTAAATGACTTCCGTGTGGATACACTATCACCTTTACTTCTTTACTGTAATCCACCGCCTTTATATCCTTCTCAATTTCTCTCACTGAATATTCGGAAGGCCAAGCTTCATCCTCATGACCGGCAATAAGTAAAACTCTTGCTTCACTCTTTTCGACATGAAGCTTTGCCGTTTCAACAGCATCTTTTTCCAAATAAGCATTTTGATATGCTACCCACATACCCATGACCTTGCACATGGCATCAGGATGTTTCTGATACTTTGTCGCTTTTACCTTAGAAAAATCCGCCTTAACAAACGGTACGTCCTCACCCCTCCAAGTTGCCATGGAATGCCCTGTCATGGTTTTCTTATCCTTAAGCGTCCCTTCAAAAGGAACGTGCGTCGGTGAAACCATGATCAGATTTTCAAAGCCACCAACGTACTGTGCCACAAGTACGGCAAATATAGATCCCATTGATTGTCCGTAAATGCTGAGATGCTTTATATTTTTCTTATTTTTAAGGTATTTTACGGCAGGTTCGAACATATCAAGCGGTATCTGATTCGGTGAATCAGGAATTCCTTCTGCTCCAAACAGGGATACGGACAAGCCTGTTATTCCATAATCTGCGAATCTTTCCGCAAATTTTATTCCTGGAAGCAGACTTTGCTCACCACCCATAATGACTATAACAGCTCTATCGCTTCCTTCATCCGGTTCAGCAAGATGTCCGACAAAACCATATTCTTTGAAATTAAAATTTTCGTGTTTCATACTGTACCCCTTAATCAATTTTTATCTTTCACCTTAAAACAAAAATCACAATAGTCATCTCCGAGTTTTATTTGAGCAGCATGAATATTCCTGCAGTCATCATACAAAGAAACGGATATGCAACAATTCTGATAATCTGATTCTTGTTATTAAAACCACGATTTTTCCATCCCTCACAGTCGCTTGTTTCAGGAAATATCTTCTTAAAATATCCAACAGTCATAACAAGCCATTGATCCTGAACTACAATATCAAAAATCTTCATTATATAAAGCATGACTATAAATCTTAGTGTCAGTGACCAATACCCCATCTCATTTCGTATGCCATCCAGCCCAACAAAAACCATTCCAGCTATCATAGCTATCAGGAAAAAGGCAAGGAGAAAATGTGCAATCATCTGCTTGCTTTTTGGCGGATCAACATGATTTTTTGCAGCATTTCTAACATCCTCCGGCAAAAATCTTAACACCACAGAAGATTTTGCCATAGGACTGGCTATAACAATAACAAGAATTTCTATCACACACAAAATCAGTGCAATGATCACGGTCTTTATCACTTCTGAATCTCTCCTTTTTTCAAATCAACAGTCAATTAGCATTTGCTAACTATTTATAACATTTTTTTCTCGAAAAATCAAGAAAAAACCAGACCTATCGATCTGGTTTGATTACATATGTTTTTTAACCTTTCTTTGTAAGAAAGGCATTGTATCAGGTTTTCCTGACAGACTTACTCTTCCCTATTATCACGGTCTGCACATCCGCTGCAGCCACTGCATCCGCAACCGCATCCACAGCCTTTTTTCTTATGTTTTACCGCACCTATCACAGCAAGTAAAACAATCGCTGCGATGATAACGATCAATATTATGTTTATTGGCATTCTTGTACCTTGCCTTTCTTAGAAGATAAGACATGCAACATGGTATACTATAGCTGCTATCAATAGTGACATTACAACATAATAACCTGCAACAAGGAACGTCCATTTCTTTGATCTTGTCTCATGTAATGTCGCACTTAAAGCCATCAGACAAGGCATATTAAAATAGAATGCAAACAGGAAAGAAAGTGCCTCCGGCTTGGTCAGTGCTGTTTTTAAGAGATCTACTAATGCAGTATTATCCACAGGGTTACTCTTCATGGTTGCAAGTGCATGCATCACGCTTGAGTCACGGCTAAATGTCGAAGCCAATACGCCAAGTGCTCCTTCCTTTGCCATCATAGAACCGATCCATGCTATAAAGGTCTGGCATCGGAGTCCGAAGAACATGGTTACAGGTTCAATAGCCTCTCCTATCCTGCCAAGGATACTCTCTGTAAAGTCTCCCGACTCGGAATATGAAAGCAATGACAAAGCAACCGAAATAAGTGTTATAACAATAAGCGCACGCTTTAATGCTTCCTTCATCTTGATAAGACCATGCTTTGCAAGTGCTCCCCATCTGGGCTTATGATAAGGAGGAAGCTCCATAATGATACCGGTCCTGTCAGAAGGCTTTAAAAGTTTCCTGCCGAAAACTTTTGACGTGATAAATAAATGGAGTGCAGAGATCGCAAACATCAGCAGTATGACAACGATAACTCCGGGGCCGAAGAATACAGAGCCTATCAACCCTACAACTCCCCATGTCGAGCCGCAGGGAACAACCCATGAGAGAGCTATAGCTGTCATCCTCTGAGACCATGTATCAAGTACTCTGGTACCGGAGCTGCCGGCAATGTTACAGCCAAATGAACAGATAAAAGGCATTACAGCCTTTCCATGAAGACCGAGTTTGCGCATAGTATTATCGAATACATACGAAATACGGGCCATGTAACCTACTTCTTCCAAAAGTCCGAATGCTATGGATGCACCAAATATATATCCGCTCATTGCAAGTGCAAATCCTACTGCAGTCCAGATACCATCACAGAGAACAGTTACAAGGAGCGGATGTGCTCCCGCTTCAAGCAGTGCATCCGCAACCGGAGCAGCCAATCCCGGAATGTATGATCCGAGCATCATGAACGGGATTCCGAATATGATCGAAAGGATCAATGCCCCCAACATGATCGCTATGGCTAAAGGCTTGCCCCAGCGTTTTGATGTAGCTATACGGTCAAACTTACTTCTTAAAAGCCCTGATCCGCTATCCTTAACCGAACCCTCAAGAATAGCATCGATCCATGCAAACTTACAGCTGCCTGTTCTCGATGAACCATCCTTTATGCCTGATAATATCTTATTAAGTTCAGAGTATTTTCCGGAACCGATCTTGTCTTCTACCAACTGCATCGCAACGGGATCTTTTTCAACAAGTTTAGCAAACAGCCAACATGGACTGTATACTCCTATTCCGTTTTCAGGCAGGATACGGCATACATCCGCATATTTCTCTCCAAACTCCTTTTTATACTCCTCTTCCAATACAGAGTAATCAGGATAAGCTTTCTGCTTTGCTGACACAGTTGACAAAAACTCATTATAATTCTTTTTATCCTGTGCTACAAACGGGATTACACTTATGCCAAGCTTTTTTGATATTTTCTTTGCATCGATGTTCTTACCCTGAACTTTTGCTACATCCATCATATTCAGCAGTAAAAGTGCGGGTACTCTTATACCTGCGTAATCAGCCAGCATGAACAGGCTTCTTTCAAGCTGCGACGAATCGGCTAATATGCATACGGTGTCTGCCTCTTGACCGGCGATATAATCACGGGTTACGATCTCCTCATCAGAGTTGGCTGCAAGGCTGTATGTACCCGGCAGATCGATAACCTTTATTTTTTTGCCCTCGTAATCAAAGCTGCCTTCATTTTTTTCAACAGTTTTTCCGGGCCAGTTACCTACATGCTGATGTGCTCCGGTAAGAGCATTAAATAATGTTGATTTTCCCGAATTAGGCTGTCCGAGCAATGCTATAGCGGAACTCATGATACTACCTCCGTCTCAATCTTTTCGCAATCACTTCTGTCAAGAGCGATCTGTGTATTCCTTGCATAGATCAGTACGGGCTGTTTTGTCCTGTTCTGTATAACATTAAATACACATCCCGGGGTAAGTCCGACAGATGTTATCCTCCTCTGGTACTCGGGAGTACCTCCTACGGAACGTATGCGCCCTCTCGTTCCTTCTTTTGCTTCTGTCAAATTCATTGATCTGTATCTCCTTCTTTCGTTATTATTTTATTCAGTCTCCGATATTCCAATGGCGTACTTCCCGTATGCGCCTTAAATACCGCGCCGAATTTTGCCTGATTAATGTATCCGCATCTGCCCGCTATATTGCCTACACTTTCTGCGGATCCGGACAGCAGTTTTTCTGCTAATGCCATCCTTCTGTTTCTCAGATACCCGGAAATAGAGATGCCGTATACTGCCTCAAAATATTTTTTTATAGTACTTTCGGCAATACCCAATGACATAGCTATTGAAGAAATATTTATATGCTCCGACAGATCTGCTGTGATTATTTTTTCAGTCGCATTTGCTATATGACGTTGTCCTTTTGTAACATACCTTTTACTTATATGCTTTTGGGTTCCGCCATATTTTATCATCGCAAGAAATTCCAGAGTAAGTATGCGGAGCTCTTCTATCGTTGTCCTTTCATCAGGAATAATCTTATAAAGTTTTTCGCAAAGAGAGACCATCGAATCCGACATAGTGCCCAAAAAGCCCTTGCCATTCTGAACAAAACCATCTAACAGTTTTTCTCCGAGCCCAAAATCATGCAGCGGACAACCGGCAGCAAGTTCAGGAATTATTACAAATTCAAACCCTTCATACTTTTTTCCGGGGTAGAAATATCCTTCCTTCGGTAACTTTGTGTCTATACTCAACATTCCTTTTTCAACATATCCGTAGGAGTCATCCGGGAAATGGACTTCACACCGCCCCTCTAAACAGCAGTTAATGAATATCATGTCATACTCAGAAGACCCTTTATGAACGATTTCCTCTTTGTATATACAGTTTGCCGATATAAATACTCCATCCCAGATTCTGATCGAATACACATATGCTTTACCCGATGTATCCGAATAATCATTTTTGTTCTTTATATTTCCTTTTAAGTATTTTTCCATAATTGTCCTGCACCAGTATTGATCCACCGTTATAAATTTTACTTTTCCAGTTAGCCGCTGCTAATTTTAACATCCGTATATGATCTTGTCTACTCTGTAAATGACTTTTTACTCCATATGGCACACTTTCTTATTCCCTGTTTTTAAGTGCTTCCGTCATCTCTATATTACGAACGTGCCTTACATGTATCATGTTAGTAACAAGGCAGCTGACTGTACCGAGGATCACTATCGCTGCAATAACAACCGGATTGATCTTAAAAAAGAAGTACCCGCTCATTGATGAGAGCATATTGGGCCATAGCCTTGTCATCATAAGATACTGCAGTGGTATGAATATTATCACAGACAAAATAATGATCACTTCTGTCTGGGACAGGTACAGTTTATTAACTTCTTTATTCCTGTATCCGAATACCTTTAACAACGATATATTGAGCGCATTTTTATCTATTACCATCTTAGTCAGCATAAACATTACGATAATATAACATACAATACCGACAAATGTGAGCATAACGATAAGGGATGCCATAAGAGTTTTCATCTGGCGGGCACTGTCAGCTATTTTATCTTTGGTAAGACTGCCTGCAACCATTCTTTCATCAATACCGGTTATCTCATTGTCTGAAAAAACCACATTGTAATAGCCCGGTTCTTTCTGAAGATTTAAGTTGAGGATATCCTGTGTTGTAAATGCATATATACCGAGGTTAAAGTCAATTATCTCAACTACGGTAGGCTTCCAGTTGTGCAATGTCAGTTTATTGTCAATCTCTATTACATCACCTTTATGTATGCCGAGCTTTTCCGCCATTATATTGGATATGATGATCTCATTTTCTTTAAGGGATTTTACATTTATATCCTTAAGATAACACGTATCACTGCTTATTCCGATCACATTGACTGCAAGCATCCTGTTTTTATAAGCTATTTCATAGCTGCTGATGGTATCTTTCTCCGCAGATTCCGGAATGATGCCGTCCTGCAAAGGAGCCTTCAAAACATATTGGTACGAGGCTATCGCACTCTCAGGAAGAGTATCGATGTAATCGTCAAAGGAAGAGCTCATGCCGAGACCGAACATTACCAATAATCCTGCCAGGAACACACCTATTACAAGAGAAATATATTTGCCTTTATTACGTAAAAAAGTACGTAAACGGAAACGGTTTAAGAATCCGACATTCTTCATTTCACGTGCTGTCTTCACCTTTTTCTCTTTCCCGATATCCTTTCGTATAAGCTTTAACGGCGTCAGGTTAAGCTTTTTTAAGAATACTGCCATGTTGATCACTGTCACAGCCAGCACCGGTCCGCCCATCATCAGTACAAACAGCATCGGGTCCAGATGATACTCAAGTTCAGGAAGACCGTTATAGTTATATGTGCTTCCTGCCGGGATCTTATATACTACAATCAGACCTAATAAGAGCCCTATTCCCGAGCTTAAAAACGTATCCCAGAAAGGTATTGTCAGATAGTGTTTTAAGATTGCTCCCTTTTTATACCCCGTAGCTATAAGAACTCCAACAAATGAACACTCTTCTTCAAAAGTGTGTATTGATACCAATGCAAACAGGAATGCTGCTATCAGCATGGCAAATATCATAAAATACGAAGCGGTATTTATATTCATTTCCATCTTGGAAACAACACTGTTGTTTCTGGTATTGTCGGCAACTGCGCAAAAATCCGTGAGGAAATAATTCTCTCCCAGCTTTTTAACTATATCCCTGTTTTTCCGGTTAATCTCTTCACTGTCTGGAGTACCTTTAAATTTATATATGTATTGATATGTCATCTTGCTTTCATCAAGCCCGTCAAAAAATCCGTCTCCGACTATCGCTACGCCGAACACTTCACGGTCTGCAAGAAGATCGCCTGTGGATTTCAGACTTATAATATAATCCGGCAGACCTATTATACCTGATATGGTAAGGTATTCCCCGCCGACCATGATATGGTCACCCGTGCTATATGACTGTGCTTCCGCAAAAAGCCGTTCTATGGCAATCTCTTTGTCAGATTTCGGAAGGCTGCCTTCAAGAACAAACGGTATATCGATACCGGTCCGGTTCTTATATACACGTATTTCCGTGTCTTTATCGGAAGCAAGGTCAATATAAGGTGCATACGAAATCTCTGTATCATCATCCAGAATCTCAGCTATATCCGATACATCTGCTTTCATCCCCAAAATGAAAAATCCGTCTTCCATACGGTTTTCATCTACCATCTTATTATATGTGGCACGTGCGCTTTTGTTGGCAGTGATATATGATGTACAGAATACCACCGCCATTATAATAAACAGCGACATTCCCATATATATTCCGAGATTTCTTTTGAAGAATCTCGGAAGTCTTTTTCTTAATATGTTTTTCACGAAATCCACCTCCTGTCCGGCCTACCATGTGAGATCCCTGGCAGCGGTCTTTCGGGGATTTACCAGGTTATTGGTTATACGTCCGTCTTTCAAATGAATGATACGGTCGGACATATGGCTTATCGCCTCATTATGTGTAACGATCAGGATAGTGGTATTGTATTCATGATTTACTCTTTCAAGAAGTTCAAGTATCTCTTTCGATGTCTCGTAATCCAATGCTCCCGTAGGTTCATCACACAGAAGCAATGTCGGAGCCTTGATAAGAGCTCTTCCTATGGATGTTCTCTGCTGCTGTCCTCCCGAAAGCTGACGTGGGAACTTATTCTGATGCTCTTTTAGCCCCAGGTCAGAAAGCAGCTTATTTATATCAAGATTATTTTTTCCAAGGAAACCGCATACTTCAATATTTTCCTTTACCGTAAGATCCGGGATCAGATTATAAAACTGAAATACAAAACCAAGATGATCACGTCTGTATTCCAGCAGACCGTCTTTATCATCAAGTTCAATGAGCTTTCCGGCTATCCTTATCTCTCCTGATGTAAGAGTATCTATGCCTCCTATCAGGTTTAGCAATGTGGATTTTCCCGCTCCGGAAGGTCCGAGCACGGTGCATATCTCTCCTTTTTCCAACTGAAAACTCAGCCCTTTAAGTACATGAATAATGTTTTCACCCGTACCGTAATCTTTTTTTAAGTTCTTAACTTCTACAAACATTTTTTCTCTTAGCAGCACTGAGCTGCTTTTCCTTTCATTATATTTTTTTTATGTTATCGTAGGTTAGCATTTGCTAACTTATAAAGTAAATAAAAAGAGAACAGCGTTCACTAACATGCGTTAGTATACACTGTTCTCTTACAAATGTCAATACTCTTTTTTTATTTTTTATTCTCTATCCTTCAGTACCTCTGCCGGTGTGATCCTGTTAATCTTCCTTAACAGAAGTGCATTTACCGCAAAGTATATCAGTAACAGTCCGATATATATACCGCCATAAAGTATCCAGGGATAATGCAGATTCATGGAGCAGGCTACGTTCGCTATAAAAGAAGGATATATCGAATCTATTATCAGTTTTGCCAACGGGATTGCAAATATCCCGCCGACAGCTACTATGGCTGTATTTCCGTTCAGATAGAGTTTCCTTACTTCGTTTGAACGGTATCCGAATATTTTTATCAGTGAGATGCCCATGGCCGACCTGTCTATCATTACTGCCATCATCAGGTACATTACAACGCAGCAGATCACAATACCTGCAGAGATCAGAGTAACCGTTAGCGACATCATGATATCGAGAAATACAGCCGAGGAATGCTCTATATCCTGCTTTGTCGTTACAGAGTATAACCTGCCCTCTTCTATATCAAGTTTTTCGTCTGAATAAAGGACATTGATATAATCATCGTCTTCGCCGAACAACTCTCTCATGGAATCCAGATCCATGAATACGGTAAAGCCCACCGAATAATCACTTATACCTGTGATGGTAAAAGTATAATTCAGATCCATGGTCTTATCTTCTACCGTGATCTTATCTCCCACTTTATACCCATATCTTTGCACAAGTGAAGTATTGATTACCGCCTTGTTCTTTCCCTTTTCGGGATCGGCATCGAAATATCTGCTTGAATCATTGATACCTATTACAGATACATCCTGATTGTAACCTTCACAGTCTATCGACAGGCTTTTCAGATATGTTGCTTCGGCTTCTTCAGGGACATTTTCAGGTTTCATCGGGTACTTTAAAAGGTACATATAGTTATACTTTGTGTCCCTTACATTATCATCCCTTACGTTCGCACACAATACATATGTATTGACTCCAAGAACAATAACCATAAGTGTTATCAGCATACCTACAAGGATAATAAGTGCCGACCTTGACTCCCTAAGGAGCTGTCTTACCGCAAACAGTTTGGTAAAGCTCTTTATCTTCAGATTATAAGTTTTGAGTTTCCCGTTATTCTGCTCATTCCTTAAAAGTGAAAGTGCTGTCTTTGAAAGCTTTCCGTTTATGGTGATCAGATTTACTATAAGAGAAATAACCGGCGGAAGTACCAGTCCGTATAATATAAGATACGGAGGATATACCATATCAAATTCAGGTATGGAGAAATAATCATATGTACTCTGTGCCATCATCGTTATGCCTATCGGACTGAATGCGATTATGCATCCGATACCGCCCGCTATAAATGACAAAACAGTCGGTAATGTGACATAGTGTCTCAGCAGATTACTCTTCTTTACACCCATGGAATACAGGGCACCGATAACACTCTGCTCTCCTTCAATCTGGTGTACTATAAATACCGAAATGACATATGCAAAAAGAATGAGCACGATGATCCCGGCAACAAGTCCTACACGTTTATCCATGATAACATCGCCTGCAGCAGCCGCTATCCTGAGATTTTCATCTACCTTTACAAATCCTGTCAGATTATCAAGTTTTACTTTAAATACCTCGTCTATCAAGTCTTCCGTTTCGGTTTTAAACTCCTGCATGCCATCATCGAGTTCTACCGTACCGTCATACAGCCCCCCGTCATCCATTCCGTAAGCGGTAAGGCCGTTCTTTAGTTTTTCGGCTCCTTCCTTAACTTTTTCCGTACCTTCCTTTAACTTATCTACAGCATCCGTAAACTCATTTTTCCTGTCAAGTGCTTCTCCTATGGTCTCGCGGAAATACTCATCTTCTACCTTCTCGTAATCAAAGTCCAGGGTTTTGATCTTCTCTTTTAATTCATCTGCAGTCTCATTTCCAAGTCTGAAAGCATAAGTATAACTCTCCGTCTTATTTGCAGCTGACAGGAGCTTATCATATGTATCTTCTGTCACAAACATTACTCCGAATGTCTCAGAATCCACCGCAGGACTGGCAAATGTCTTAAGTGCGGCATCGTAGTCAGGAACCGAGCCGATACCTGTAATAGTAATATCCGTGCCGGATACCGAAATAGTATCTCCGGTTTTTATATCGTTGACCGCTGCATAATTTTTTTCTATTACCGCCTCGTTGATACTGCCGGCAAGCCTGCCGCTATCAAGCATTATAAGGTTGATATTTTCTCTGTTTTTAAAAACTCTTAAAACCGAACCGTTCACACTTTCCGCGTCAAAGCTGAACATATTTTCAATAACGGTACCTTTGTCGGACAGAGTATCCAGCTCACTGTCTGTTAAGGGGATAAATACCGAAAACTGTCCGTCCTCAACCATGTTTGTGCTTTTAGCTTCTTCTGTTCCGATAAGGACAAGCTCGGAAGATCCCACTATGCTCACAACGAGATGTACTCCCAGAATGATCATAAACATCAGGGCCAGATATCTCCCGAAATTTGATCTTAAATCCCGAAGGATTCTTTTATTTAATACACTGTTCATTATAAATCCTCCAGTTCAGCTGCCGGCACTCTCGTTTCATTTAAGTAATCCTTTGTGATCAGACCGTCTTTTAGGAATATTACCTTGTGTACCATATTTTTAATTGAGTTGTTATGGGTTACTATCAACATTGTCGTATTGTATTTAGAGTTGATCTTCTCAAGAAGCATCAGGATATCCCTTGATGTTTTTGAGTCAAGCGCTCCTGTAGGCTCATCACATAACAGAAGCTTCGGATTCTTTATAAGTGCTCTTGCTATAGCACATCTCTGCTGCTGTCCGCCTGAAAGCTGTGAAGGAAACTTATTCTGATGCTCGGTTAGTCCCAGTGTATCGAGAAGTTCATCCATATTGAGGGGATTCTGAGAGATATATTCACATATCCTGATATTTTCCTTTACGGTAAGATTAGGTACAAGATTATAAAACTGGAATATAAAACCCAGGCTTTCCCTTCTGTAATCGGCAAGCTTCTTAGGGGTAAGACCGAATATCTCATTTCCATCCACCTTTACGGAACCGGAATCCATATTGTCGAGACCGCCTATGCAGTTAAGGAGTGTTGATTTACCGGAACCGCTGGTACCCTGTATTACACACATCTGTCCCTTTTCCACACCGGTATTGACTCCTTTAAGCACCTGTATATAGCTGCCGTCCTGACCGTAACTCTTTTTTACATTTTTTACTTCTAAGTACATTTTTATGCTCCTTCCTGTTGCCTGCTCATAGCAGATTCTGTTTTTATGATTTTACATAACATTGTTATGTAAATGTTATTTTTTTACTGTCATTTGAACGGAAGTATAAGATTCTTCGCTTCGCTCAGAATGACAGTATTATTTGCAAAGCCTATTTTATTATGACTGTATCTACAATATTCATTTCAACGGTACAAGTATCAGCTGTATCCAACCCTGGATCAGATAATTCATGATCTTTCTAAGTTTCACTTTTGCTTTTTCTACATCTGTATCATGCTTGATCACGTTAACAAAAGCATCAACCGTGATATGAGACATCCAATGTGACATATAATCATCATAAGTATATCCCTTTAGTCCTGCCATCATGATCGGCATCGCAGTCTCCGTCAGCTTCACGAATTCATCGATACAGTTATCATATACCGTATTCTCTGATGCCGTAAGCAGAAGCACGAAGCTGTCATAATACTTATATATGTACTCTACCAGCATGTCCGAAAGGTCGCTGTGATCCATCTCCATGTTTTCCATGGAGTCAAGATGTTCCATATATTCCTTATCTTCCAGAAAATGCTCTGTAAGCATTTTTTTCAGACCCTTAACAGGCTCCTCTACTATGGCAGAAAATAGTTCAGCTTTATTTTCAAAGAAGAAATATAACGCTCCGGTGGTAACTCCGGCCTTGGCACATATACTCCGGAGTGATGCTTTATTGTAACCTTTTTCTTTAAACTCTTTCTTTGCTGCTTCTATCAGAAGCGTTCTTTTCTCATATTCTATATTGTCCTTCATAATTCACCCCAAAATTAAAACGGTGTTACATAACATTGTTACGTAACACCGTTATCATATCATCGCTTATTCTGTTTGTCAAGAACTTTTTTATCCCAGTCCTACATCAAGTGCCATCATCATTACAAATCCGAATGCAAAGCACACCGTCCCTATATTTGAATGAGAACCTTCAGACATTTCAGGTATCAACTCTTCTACTACTACATAGAACATAGCTCCGGCTGCAAAGCTGAGCAAATACGGGAGCACAGGCAAAAAGAAACCGGCTGCAAATATCGTAAGTAAAGCACCTATGGGTTCTACTATACCTGAAAGTGTGCCGTATATAAATGTCTTCCATTTGGGCATACCCTCTGCCACCAGAGGCATGGATACTATAGCTCCTTCCGGGAAATTCTGCAGGGCAATACCAAGAGCAAGTGCCAGTGCACCGCTCAAAGCTATCTCATTATTTCCGTACTTCCATCCTGCATAAACTATACCTACGGCCATTCCTTCAGGAAGATTGTGCAGTGTTACCGCAAGCACCAGCTTTGTAGTACGCTTAAGTCCCGACTTAGGACCTTCTTCGCTCTTATCCAGATGCATATGCGGAATAATGATATCCAGGAACAAAAGGAACAGCATTCCGATAAGGAAACCTATCATTGTAGGAACAAATGCCAGCTTTCCCATATCATCAGACTGTTCAAGGGCCGGAAGTATCAAACTGAAAAATGAGGCTGATATCATAACTCCGGCTGCAAATCCGCCCATGGCTTTTTTAAGCTTTTCACTCATCTCCCCTTTAAGGAAAAATACACAGGCTGCACCCAAAGTGGTACCTAAAAACGGGATCAGGATTCCTTCCAATATTTCAATCGACATCAAACCACCTCCTGACTGCTGTTAGTTAAAACTAACTTTCTGCCTTTATTATATAGCCGGAAGTTTATTTGTCAATACTTCATAAAATCGGCATGAAAAAAACGGGGCAGTTAAAGTAGGTAATCCCCTAAACTGCCCTGTTCTATGCCCATTTAATGCCAATCAGAGGGGCTAACACCTCATCCGACCTCACTTCGTTCGGCCACCTTCCCCTCAAGGGGAAGGCTGTATCGGCTAAAATTCATGACATCGAAGCCATACTGTGATTAGATCACTTAATGGTAACTGTCTTAACATCAGAATACTCTCCGTATACCTTGTTGCCTGCATAATCGGTAGAGAAAGCGCGTACCTTTACATAATAGGTCTTTGCCTTAAGCTTCTTTACCTTTACGGAAGTCTTTCCTGTAACGGTCTTGGTCTTTGCTTTCTTGAAACTCTCATTTGTAGAATATACTATCTCGTATCCTTCTGCATTTTCAGCTGCCTTCCAGGACAATGCCAGCTTCTTTCCGCTCTTAACCTTTGCTTTTTTGATAGTTACTGCTTCAGGGGCCAGGCCTTCTCTGTAGAAGTATTTGATATCACCTTCAGAAGAATGGAAAATAAGTGTACGTACGCCATCTATTATACTTATCTCATAAGTGGCTGTCTTTGTGCCTTCATCCTCACTTTCTACGATATAAACACCTTGTTCAACATCCGCACTCTTCTCAGTTGCATATATATAATAAGGATACTGACTGATAAGCATGAAATTGCCGCTGCCGGTCATATCAACGTAGCTGTTGCCCGAACCGGTCTTTGTCAGCTGCATGTACATGGAAGCGTTTTCATATCCGGGATAATCCTTCATAGGAGTGGTATCCATATCCCAGATACCTGCCATGGATGCTCTCTGTGCATTTGCCTCATCTCCGCTCATAGCAGCTAAGTTTTCAACAACAAAAAGTGCTATAACCTTCTGGATCATGATCTCCTGAGAGTCATCAAATGCCGAAGCGGGGAACCCTGCACCAAGCCAGTTCTTATATTTTCCTTCTGTTAATTTAAGGAGCTCTTCTTCGCTGCTTCCGTATCTGAATTCAAGATGGTAAGTGGTAGCGGGTGTATCAGGACACATAAAAATGTATGTGAACTCATCCTTGTTGCCATCCTTACTCTTGTACAGATATCCATCATAGCCCATCTCCTGCCCTTCAACAGTACCTGTAGCTGATGCATCCTTTACAAATTCATAATCGTGAGTGATCTTTTTTCCGTTATTCTTTGTGAAGGTAACTTTTGTTCCGTCATCGCCGCCAAATGTGATCTTAGCCACATCCTCAGTGTAACCGCAGAAGAAGTCCTCGCCTGCTTCGTCACCATAAGTAGTTGCTCCGATAGCCTGCTTCATCATAGCCACACACATATCAGCCATTGACTCTCCAACTATGGCTGCTGTGTAATCATGCCAATAATGATCGTACTCCGATTTAAAAATACCTCCAATAAATAGAGGTGCATACTCTCCTTTGACCTCTTTTAAGAAATCCTCTCCTGATATTTTTGTTTCGGTTGTAGCAACTTCGTCTGCCCTAACCTTTGTTGTGGCAAATTCTGCAGAACCGAAAGCTAACACAAAAGCAAGGATCAGTGCAGTTGCTTTGATAAAAAATGATTTCATATATCCTCCTATAATAGTGTCTTTAGGTTAGCCTTTGCTAACCGCTAATAGTTATACTCTGCTAACTCATTTTTGTCAAGTCTTATTTTTTAGTTGACAAGTGCAGGTTAGCGTAGTATAACTATCAATAGTTAGTATAAGCTAACATTCGTTATTTTACTTATTATCTCTTTAGGAGCACAAATGGGAAACAGACTTATGAAAATTTCAAAGGAGGATTACCTTGAAGCCATCCTTATATGCACCAAAAAGTTTGGTGCCTGCAGGGTGACTGATGTTGCTGCGCAGCTTGGACACTCTAAAGCAAGTGTAAGCGTAGCTCTTTCCAAACTTGAAGCTGAAGGTCTGGTCATAAAAGACGACTGGAGAATACTTCTCTCCGATTCCGGTAAAGCTTTTGCCGAAAAAATACTTGAACGACATATTTTCTTTTTAAAATGGTTCGAACATATCGGGATAGACGATAAGACCGCCAAAGAAGATGCCTGTCTAATAGAACACGCTATATCCGATGCAACTTTTGAAAAAATACTTATATATCTGAAAAAACTTGATAAAGAACTTTAAATGCCGATCTGATATGTTGCTGTACCAGACCGGCATTTGTTAGTTTATCATAACAAAAATTAGTTTTTTGCTCTTTATTGTATGATGTTATAGTGTAAACATCTAAGATTATATCAACAAGGAGGTTTTTATTATGAGTTGGAAAAAATTATGTGCATTTGCAGGTGGCGTTCTTTTCGGAACAGCCGGAGTAGCTATCCTTTCCAGCAAGGACGCGAAAAACGTATACACTCACTGTACCGCAGCCGTATTACGCGGTAAGGACAGTGTTATGAAAACCGCTTCGACCATCAAGGAAAACTGCGGTGACATCCATGAGGATGCTGTGGATATCAACGAAAAGCGCTATTCCGAAAAAAAGAAGAAAGAATACGAGAAAGCCAAGGCGATAGTTGAAGCATACGATGAAAACGAAGAAACGGAATAAAGCCTATGAAATGCGTGGTATTACATGAATCCAGTAAAAAGATCAGAATAAAGATCCCAATCCCTTGTATGTCCATGTATGAGGCCGACTTGGTAGAATACTACATAAGAAATCTTGAGACTGTTCAGGAAGTTTCAGTAGATGAAAGAACCGGTAACGCTGTCGTCACCTTTGTAAATTCGTCCAAGAAGGATAAAGACAGTCTTTTTGCATGGATGTCCGGGTTTGATCCGAAAAATGACAGGATAAAGGCTCTCGTCCCGGAGAATACCGGAAGGGTTATGAACCGCAGATACGAGGAAAAGCTTCTGTTTTCCGTAACCGGTATGTTTTTAAGGAAAATCTTTCTTCCGACTCCCATCGCCACGGTCAGGTGTGTGATAAAAAGCATTCCTTATATTTTTAAAGGACTGGCAGCTCTTAAGAAAGGAAAACTGCAGGTAGAAACACTTGACGGAGTAGCTATAGCGGCATCCGTACTAAGAAAAGATTTTGATACTGCTTCCTCAATCATGTTCCTGCTTAATATCGGTGAAATACTTGAAGAATGGACTCGAAAGAAATCCATAAACGATCTTGCCAGGTCTATGTCCCTCAACATTGATAAAGTATGGCTTAAAACAGACGGAAAAGAAGTGCAGGTGGGTATCAATCAGGTACTTGCCGGTGATCATATCGTGGTACGAAACTCCGATATCATTCCTTTGGACGGCAAAGTTATAGAAGGTGAAATGACCGTTAACCAGTCTGTCATGACCGGAGAATCGGAACCTGTGGTTAAAAGCCCGGGCGGTTATGTCTATGCAGGTACCGTGGTCGAAGAAGGCGAATGCCTGATAGAAGTAACAAAAGTCGCAGGCAGCGGTAAATTTGACCAGATAGTTAAAATGATAGAGGACTCGGAAAAACTAAAATCCGACACCGAAGCTAAAGCATACCGGCTGGCCGACCGACTCGTACCCTACAGTCTGCTGGGAGCAGGGCTCACATATCTGTTTACAAGGAATGTCACCAAGGCTCTTTCTTTCCTTATGGTTGACTATTCCTGTGCCATGAAGTTATCCATGCCGTTGGCTGTGCTTTCTGCAATAAGAGAATCAAGAGAGCACCGTATCTCAGTAAAAGGCGGAAAATTCATGGAAGCTATGGCTGAAGCCGATACACTTGTGTTTGATAAAACGGGCACCCTGACTCATGCAACGCCCACACTTATGGATGTTGTAACTTTCGAAGATAGAGATCCCGATGAGATGTTGCGTATAGCAGCATGTCTCGAAGAGCATTACCCACATTCCGTAGCCAATGCCATTGTAAAAGGTGCTAAGGACAAAGGACTTGACCATGATGAGCTTCATTCAAAGGTCGAATATATAGTCGCTCACGGTATCAGCAGTTTCCTTGAGAATGAAAGGGTAGTTATCGGAAGTTACCACTTCGTTATTGAAGATGAGAAATGTATTATCCCCGAATCCGAAAAAGATAAGCTTGATGCCATAAATACGGAATATTCCAGGATTTTTATGGCTATCGGAGGACGACTCGCCGCAGTACTCTGTATCTTCGATCCTTTAAGAGAAGAGGCTGCTGAAGTCATTAAGGAGCTTCATACACTGGGTTTTAAGAAAATATGTATGATGACCGGTGATAATAAAAAGAATGCCGAAGCTGTAGCTGCAAAGTTAAGCCTAGACGAATTCTGTGCTGAAGTGCTCCCTGAGGATAAGGCTGAGTTTGTAAGAAACGAACGTGCCAAAGGACATAAAGTGGTAATGATAGGAGACGGAGTAAATGATACTCCCGCTCTTTCGGAAGCCGATGTCGGGATAGCGATCTTAGACGGTGCCCCGATAGCCCGTGAGATAGCCGATATCACAATAGCATCCGACGATCTGAAGCAGCTTATAACATTACGTAAAATAAGCACCGCACTCATGAAGAGGATAAAAACGAATTACAGATTTATACTCGGATTTAATTCAGCGTTAATAGCCGGAGGTCTCTTCGGTGTAATGAATCCGGCCTCATCCGCACTGTTACATAACGGATCAACAATATTGACCGGAGTAAAAAGCATGACAAATCTGTTGGATAAATAAACAGATCAAAAAATAAGACAGGGGCTCTGTCTTATTTTTTTTAAATTTTTTTAAAAAGTTATTGACAAAAACAATAATATGATATATATTAGTTAGCGTCAGCTAACCGATGACAAATTACATAAGGTTTTATATTAAGCAGTAAAAAAATCCTTCAAACCTCATTTGTCCATATGCCGCCAACGTATGGACCAACAAGACTTCATAAGACATTTTTGAGACCAATCATTTTACTTCTATTCTGCTTATTAAAAAACCTTCTGTAACTAAAGGAACTACAAAAGCCCGGGCAAATCTACCCGGGCTTTTTTCCTGTCTATACTCTCGGATCTATTGAATATACTTTATCAAATTCCAACTCTGCAAAAGGTCCCGGTATCACATCCTCACCTTGTCTCTCGTTTCCGAGGATATCGAGCTTAACTCTTGGATCTGCTGCCACTTTCTTAAGCTCCTTAGGATCTGTTACGTATCTGTCGGGAGCTGCCGGACCGAATCTGAACGGCATCATGGCACTCTTCTTTATCTTTAAGGTCAGCTTTTCCGTATCCACTTCAAAATCAAACCAGCCTTCGCATCCTGTCATATCAAAGCCGTAGAATTCACGCCACGACTTTAAGTCCAAACATACTTCGGGTGCAGGGTACATGATCCTTAGGTCTCCGCCCTTCGACTGCTTCACATACGCGTTACCTTCAGCTGCATTATCCTTAGTCGGGAAGCAGATACCTCCTACTCCGCAGTCATAGATCACATTATTGATCATCTTTGCATCACGCGATGTGCCGCCACGGTCCCCCGGTGATAATCTGAAAGGTACGGGCTTAGCATAGTAAGCATATGCGCGGCACTTTCCGATGAAGTTATTAACTACCTGGAGCCTGTCGGTACCCTCGCCATATACGGCATATCCGTTGATGGTATCATCCTCTACCAGCTTATACCATCCCGATGAGCCCGGTTCAAACTTGATCTTTTTGGCGTCAAACCTGCCCTCTACATTCCAGAAGATATTGTTGTCTATGAGATTGATGCCCTCTCTGGTACACTCGATAAATATAGCTTCACGCTGCTCGATACCGTCTAAGAAAAGGTTCTGTGTGATACGGTTATTGATGTTTCCGCAGTCGAGCCACAGATGGTCGGCACGGTAAGTGGTCTTAAAGATGTTTCTGCGGATCATACCGTCCACGCAGTTATGCAGCTTGATGGCTCCTGCTTCCCAGGAAAGCTCCATCTTCTGCCAGCCGGTACCCTCGATCACGTTATCCTCTATCAGCATATGCGTAGCAAAAAGTCCTGCTATGCCGCATACACCGGCGTCCTTTATGTGGCATCTCCTGATCACACTGTGACCTACCGTCTGGTTCGGATCAAAGTCATGATGCCAGCATTCGTTTCCTATATCTATACCGACCGCATTTGCCCAGTCCACAGTACAATCCTCTATTACCCAGTGGTGCCCGCGGAATGCTGATATGGATCCTCTCTGAGGTACGGGTGCTCCCATAGCGGCATGTGCACATACAAGTCCCTTTACCTTTATATATGAAAGGAACGGAACCTTAGGTGCAAAACACTGCTCGCGCACTGTAATCTCTATATCGTGATCTGCCGGATCGGCGTCTCCGGGTAATCTAAAATGTACAGTCTGTCCGTTCGCTTCTACCCAGTATGTACCCTCAGCGGTACTCAGCTGATTATATAAGGCCACCTGCTTTAACGGCTTTCCGTCACAGAAGATCATGCCGCGCCTGTTAAGATATGGCGTCATGTCGGTCTTGTCATACTCGATAAACAACCTGTCGTGCAGGATATTTACCGCACAAAACGGATTGTAACCGCGGAACATATCGGGGTCCAGATGATGGCACCATACCTTAGGAGTGACTGTCATGGAAGGTGCTCCGTATCCCCACAGTCTCCAGCCTTCACTCTTTTCAAAATCATGTATCTCTTCGGAAGCTTTGATGATAACCGTACCGGGCTCTTTTGCCTCGTAGCATATCATGCTCTCGGGACCGTCTCCGCCTTTCTTGGGCGATACGCATTCACGATACGTACCCGGAGCTATAAGTATATGTGTACCGGGCTCTGCTATATCTGCTGCTGCCTGTATGGTCTTAAACGGTGCGTTTATGCTTCCGTCATTGTCATCCGATGCCCCCGGATCATCGCATGCAACATAAAGTGTACGAACGTAGTTTACTTCCTTCTCCCAAAATCCGAATTCTTTTCCGTCTGCCAATTTGTTTTCCTGCATACATCCCATCCTTTCTCCGACCGGTCATTTACAGACCTGCTATTTACCCCAAGAACATTTTCATGTTCGTTTTTATTCTATCAATATTCCGGATACAAAGCAATCTTTTTAGCAGGTAAACATGAATCTGCCAAGATAATATCGGTATATACAAAATAAGACAGGGAATTGTCCCTGCCTTATCTTGTGTTACTGTTATTTTAGAGCTTCTTTCAGCACATCAAGGTTTTTCTCCATGATTGAAAGATATGTGGTACCGTTTTTCACATCCTTGGATGTGGTTGACTGCATTGAATCAAGCGTAAGGACCTGCTGATCTTTCGATGCGGTATTCTGTATGATGGTCTCAGCGATCCTGTGGTCGGTACCTTCTATCGTCATGACTGCATTCAGTCCGAGTTCATCCACTTTCTTTGACAGGAAGGTGATGGTTTCGAAGCTTGCCTCTGTCTCAGCCGAGCATCCGACAAATGCTGCATAATAAGACAGTCCGTAATCATCAACCAGATAACGGAACGGGAATCTGTCTCCGAAAAGGAGCGTTTTCTGTACTCCCAGCGCTACCTCTTCTTTATAACGGCTATCAAGTACATTCAGCTTCTCTATATATGCTGCTGTATTTTTCTTATATGTTTCGGCATTAGCACTATCGATCTTTTGTACGGCATCGGATATTTTCTGTACCAGTACGGCGGTATTTTTAAGAGAAAGCCATACATGTTCATCATATTCCGGTTCGTCTTCTTCATGTTCATGATCGTGATCTTCATCTTCGTCATGGTCATGGTCGTGATCATGTTCTTCCTCCGCCTGCATACCTTCGACGATCTCTTCCTCTTTCACAGAGTCGCCGAGCACCTCGAGGAGATTGACCACTGTCATGTTCTTATTTACTGCTCCCTTTAAAGCATCTTCCACCCATTCATCCGACTCTCCGCCTACATATATAAAAAGGTCGCAGGTCGAGATTTTAACTATATCGTCCGCCGTAGGCTGGTAGCTGTGCAGATCCACACCGTTGTCGAGCAGCATGGTCACTTCCGCACCGGCAGGGTTGTTGCCGAGTACGTTCATAACCCAGTCATATTCCGGGAAAATAGTTGTTACTACGCTGATCTTTCCTTGGTCTAACGCAGTTCCGCTTTTTTCGGATCCGCATGCCGAAAGGCATCCTATCATCATTACCGTAAAAAAAATCAATATATATCTTTTCACAAAAAAGACCTCCGCTAAATTGGATTTAAGACATGTCCTCAGCTCTCAATTTGAGAACCGTTCTCAATTATAGCGAGCAAGTTTTATATTGTCAAGTACTTTTTTGAGAAAGATTCCCAAATTCACATTTCCTCAGGTTTAAGCTCAATGGTCTCTTCCGTGTACTTACGCTCCATGTCATGACGTTTCTTGCGGTTTTCCACCGATTCAAAGATTATGGAGAAATCATAATCCTCCGGATAAAGCTCTTCCGCCTTGACATGCAGCTTGACACGCTTATGGTTAATCCATACCTTACGGTCAGCTATCTGTACGCGGAGCACGCCCTTATCGTTTACCGGTTCGCAGACTATCCCTATCTTTTTATCGGGATATACCATTACGCTGTCACCGATATTGTAAAGTGTACCTGTCTTGGTATTGACTGTTACCTTCTTTTCCTTGGTGATCTTTCGGCCGCCTGTCTTTTTAAGTTCTTTATTATTCTTAAACCCATATTTCTTAACAGCGTTTTTGCCGTATGCCGCTTTTACTGCCGTTTCCAGCATATGTACGGGCATGCCGAGGCGGTCGGCTATATAGAACGCACAGCTTTCTCCGGCTTCGCCGATCACCATCCTGTAGGTTGGCATCAGTGTTTCTTTGTCAAATGTCATCCTGGCATTTATTATATTCTCAGCCCTGTCCGCATAGTCCTTTATCTCGGGATAGTGAGTCGTAACCAGGAAATTGGCCTCGCTCTTTCTTAACTCCTCCAGGATGGCGGTGGCTATACCCATGCCTTCCGCAGGATCTGTACCGGAGCCAAGTTCATCCATGATGACAAAGCTATCC
>Ga0265300_10000107_pt1 | contig 92969 bp, 101 predicted proteins | sample AusTroGonzalo_MG_FD_193482 | JGI IMG/M metagenome (GOLD analysis project Ga0265300, IMG submission 193482) | Bovine rumen microbial communities from tropical cattle in Woodstock, Queensland, Australia - Gonzalo_03 | ecosystem: Host-associated > Mammals > Digestive system > Stomach > Rumen ... | reverse complement strand
AGGAAAAACTTATTTAGTTAAAGCATTATTGCTTAATTCTAAAAAGTCTTTTTCTGTAGTAGGACTAGCAGCTCCTACTCATAAAGCTGTTCGAGTACTTGGTAATAGTATAGGATTAAAAGGAATTAATATTAATACTCTTCAATCCGATTTAGGTTTAAGACTTAATTTTGATGTAGAAAAGTTTGATATTAATAATCCTCCTTTTGATCCTAAAGGAAAGATTAAAATTGGAAATTATAAAATATACATAGTTGATGAAGCTTCTATGATTAATAGAGGTCTATGTATGTTTCTAGAAAAAACTTGTAAATCTAATAAAACTAAGCTAATTTATATTGGTGATGAAAGCCAACTTTCCCCAGTAGGAGAAAAATATTCTTCAGCGTTTAAAGGTTTACCTGTTTTTAGATTATATGAAATTGTAAGACAAGGTGAAGATAATCCTATTTCTTATTTATTAGGTCTTTTACGATATGATGTAGAGCATAAAACATATAATTTTTTAAATTATATTATAAAGAATCCTAGTAAATTTAATTCTGATTATACTAAAGGTTATCAAGTATGCAATACTGAAATGTTTAATCAGTTTGTATATAATAATTTTAATGATGAAGAATTAACAAGAAATGTGGATTATACAAAAGTAATAGGATATACAAATAAGTGTGTAACTTATTGGAATAAACTTATTAGAAGTTCTATTATAGAAGATGCTAATAAATCTATTCTTGGTAAGAATGACCTTATTATATCTTATATAACTCTTGTTAATAATTTTAATGAATGTATCATAAAAAATTCTGAAGAATATATTATTAATGATATAGTAAATTACGTACATCCTCAATATGAATTGAAAGGATTTATGGTTAAATTTACTGCTATACATGGAGGTGCAGTTACTAAACCTTTATTTATAGTTGATCATAGTGATAGATTTACTTTAGAAAAATATGTACAAATAAGTAAAAGTCTTATTGAACAAGCAAAATCTGCTAAGAAAACATATAGAAGTCAATCTTGGAAGAATTATTATGAATTTAAAGAAACTTGTTTATTACTTACTAATATTATAAATCAAAATAGAGTTATAGAATTTAGTAGAGATATAGATTATGGTTTTGCTTTAACTTCACATAAATCTCAAGGTAGTACTTTTGATACTGTTTTAGTAGATGTGAATGATATAGTTTATGATAAAAATGGTAACATTTACACAGATTGTGAAGATGTTAATCGTAGACTATATGTAGCTTGCTCAAGAGCTAGAAATAAACTATATTTAAAATTTGGAAAATGAAAGCTAAAATAATAAGTATTAAATTTGGTGGCAGACTTAATGAACCTAGAACTACTATTTGTTGGATTGAATTTAATGATCCTTATTGTAACAACGTGAAACGTGTTGTTAAAGGTGTTGCAAAGTGTAACCCTGATGATAATTTTGATACAACATTAGGTCGGAGAATAGCTGAAGGTAGAGCTAAAAGAGCTATGTTTTATATATTATATAAAAGTTCTACTACATTAAAAAATAAAATAGATGATGAAAGATATGTACAAATATTAAGATTTAAAAGAGAAACAACACATATTCAAGAACTTTTAAATAATTACTATAATGAACAGCAGAAATAAAAGAAAATTAGCATATAGAGCTAAAAATGAAAAAGGAGCTACAGTAAGAAATTTAACTTTAGCTGATAATATTCATGCAGATTATAATAATGTAGAATATAATAATAAGCAAAAAGATTATGATAACGCACTTGTTAAGAAAATGCGTCTTAGTAATATGTTCAAATTAAATAAGCAAAGTGTTACAGATTTAATTAAACAACTTGCTAATGGTACATATAGAGTAGAAAAAGGTCGTCATAGTCATATGACTACAAAATATGCTTGTGGCGTACAAAAACTTCGTAAAGCAAGAAAATCTGCTTAATATTAACAAGTTGGAGTAGAAATACTCCAACTTTTAATTCTTACAACTATGATTAAAAGTTGGTCTACTGATGTAGAAATATTTCCTAATCTTTTCTCTATTACTTTTGTAAATTTAAGAGATTATCTTGCAACATTTGCAGATTGTGTAGATGAAAAAGGTGAACCTATACCTATTACTGAAAAATTATCAGTAAAAGAAATAGAAAGAAGATTAGATACTATTGAAAAGAAAGTATTTAGAATTAGTGATACTGATGATAAAGATTTATTACCACTAGTTTCATTTCTTAATTCTAGCAGTGCTTATTTTGATACAGTAACTGATAAAGATGGAAATATTACTCAAGAAGCTGTAAGAACAGATATGTATGGCTTTAATATTGTAGGTTATGATAACCTTATGATTAAAGCTTTTCTGATGAAATTTAATCATTTTGATACTACAAAACAATTGATTAAATTTCTATATGAACTCAGTAAGAAAATAATAGCATTACAACAAGATAAAACTATGTTTTATCAAGATAAGGAAATTGAACTTATTAATAAGTATAAACTTCCTTATGCAACTGTTGATGTACAAACAGTATATGCTTTACATTCTGCTGGAGTAAATATAGATAAAGATACAGGCGAAAGACAAAAATATGGTAAAAGTCTAAAACAAACTTCTATTAATCTTAAATGGTATCAATTACTTGATTTTACTCTTCCTCCTATTGATGAAGAAGAATATGAATTATATTGGCGTCATATAGAACGATATAGAGGTATGCCATTAGAACAACTTAATAAACTTATAACTACAGATTTTGATAGATATGTTCTTCCAAAATATGTAGATAGTATGCTTCATTATAATCTTAATGATGTATTTATAGTTTGTGAAATGGTAAGACAAAAACCTGATGAAATTAAATTGAGATATTCAATTACATCTGCGTTTAAAATACCTGTTCTTTCTAGTGCTAGAGCTAATATTGCTGATAAACTTGTAACAAAGTTTTATAGTGATATGAGTGGGCTTAGACCTGAACAATTTACAAAAGGTAGAACTGAAAGAACTAGACTTTCTTTTAATAAAATAATATTTCCACATATTAAATTTAAAACTCCAGAGCTACAACAAATGCTTAGAGAAATGATGGATGTTTATGTATATCATACAAATAAAGAAGATTTCTGTAAAGAAATAACTTTTTATGGTACTACATATACATTAGCTTGTGGAGGTATTCATACTCAAGATAAACCTGTAATTCTTATTTCTGACGATAAATATCTTTATAAACATTTTGACTATAATAGTTATTATCCTAGTATTATAAGTTCTTATGAAATTGCACCTAAACATTTAAATAGAAAAATATTTGTTGATATGGTTACATATTTCAAGAATACTCGTGTAAAATGTAAACATACACCAGATTCTGAAGGATATGTAATGAAAGGTGTACCAAATAAAGTTGCTGCTGAAGTTTTAAAGATTGTTATTAATGCTATATATGGTAAATTTGGTAGTGAGTTATTCTTTCTTTATGATAGATTTGCTCAACTTCAAGTTACTATTAATGGTCAGTTAATGACTATGACTTTAGTAGAAGAACTAGAACTTAATGGAATACATGTTATTTCTGCAAATACTGATGGTATAATTATTCAGCTTCCTAGAGATAAAGAAGAAGTTTTCAATGATATAACCAAACGTTGGAATGAAACTAATAGAATGGGAGCTGATAGTGAAAATTATAAAGCATATTTTGCTAGAGATGTTAATAATTATTTTGCTGTTTGGGAAAATGGTAAAGTAGATGCTAAAGGTGATTTAGATCCTAAACAATATATTAAAGATTTGAAGAAAGGTTATGATATGCCTGTTGTTGCTGAAGCTGTTTATGAATATTTTGTAAACAATGTTCCTATAATGGATACTTTAACAAAACATAAGAGCATATTAGACTTTTGTAAAACTCAAAATATTGGTAAACAATTTGATGTTGTTATTAATAGAAATGATAAAGGTAGACTTTATACAGAAACTATACAAAGACACGTTAGATTTTATGTTGCTAATAATGGAGATATTATACAAAAGAAACAAAAACTTACAAATCAATGTAGTGTATTGGCTGGAGGATTACCTGTAAAAATATTAAATACATTAGATGATAAACCTATAGAAGAAAGAGATATTGATTTTAAATATTATTATGATGAATGTTATAAAATCATTAATCCTATTAAATTAGGTATACCACCTAAACTTAAAGCAAATAAAGAAAAAAGAACTAAAACAGGTAAATCTCTTATAAAAAAGTATTCTCAAGATTATTTGAATTTATTTAACGATGATGATTTTGAAAATTAAATTATGGCAGATATAAATCAAATATTTGACGATGCTGTAGAAGAATGGAAAAATAATCATGGTGTTGGTACTTGTTTAATTCCTCCTCCTCTTAATGATAAAATAATGATTTATAACATTTTAACTAGAATGTATAGTAAGAATCCTCAATGTAGAATTCTTATTGTTACTAATACATTCAAAGATAGAATGGATATAATTGACTTTATAACAAATCAAGATGAAGATAATGATAAGGAATTTAAACAATTACTTAATGATAAAACTTTAAAAGTATTTAGTTATAATCTTGCAAAAGATTATAATCAATTATTAGATTTAGTAATTATATATAATCCTGAGGAAATAACTAATTACATATTTGGACTATTAAGAAAAGCCCACTTTCAATTAGTAATTTTCAATAAACTTTTAAGTGATTATAGTCAATTACAAGATCTTTATAAAGTTTGTCCACTTCTTTCAGCTTTTAAACAAAAAGAAGTAGAGGCAATTCGCTTAAGCACCCCCGTAGAAGAAGAATGGATTAAAATAGAAATACCTACAGAAACCCAAGATTATAAAGATTATCAAAAATATACAGAGTATATTCAAACTTCTCTTAATATATTTGGTAGTTTTAATAATATGCAACAAGCTAGAATGGGTAATGCTGTTCTTAATATTTCAGCTTCTTCTATATGTTTACAAATAGCAACTGAAAATGGTTGGAATGATTCATTAGATATGTCTATTCAATATAATAGAGATATTGATGAATTATATAATCCAAACAGTTTAAGAGAAAGAGCAGGTAGAACATATGAAATGATAAGAAATAGAAATATTCTTATTAGTGATTATGAACCTAAACTTGAGAAAGTTGTTGAAATAATAAATAAACATAAAGGTGAAAAAATATTAGTAATTAGTAAAAGAGGCGAATTTGCTAATAAGGTTACTGAATATGTAAATAGTATGTCTGAAACTATCATTTGCGCTAATTATCATGATAAAGTTGATGATATTCCTGCTGTTGATATTAATGGAAATGCTGTTTATATTAAATCTGGAAAAGCTAAAGGAGAAAGAAAAATGATGGGAGTTCAATCTCAAAAAACATTAAATGAACAACTATTTAATTTAGGTAGAATTAATGTTTTAAGTTTATCAAATTCTCCTGATAAAAAGCTTACTGTTGATGTTGATGTTATTATTATAACATCTCCACTATGTGAAGATATAGAAACTTATATGTATCGTCTATCTAATGTTGTATATAAAGATAAAATAAAATTATATTCTATCTTTTGTAAAAATACAATAGAAGAGTCAAAACTATTTAACAAATCGTTGTCGGAAACGCACACAATAGTTAATAAATGTGAAATAGCCAATGATGATAAAAATAATTTTGATTTTATGATTGATGATTGAAAATAAATGCCTATATTTGTATTGACTTAAATGCTCTTTTAAATAATGGACAATCAAAATAACAAGGTTGTAGATGACAACAAGGCTGGAAAAGACAATAAACAAATTGTTAAAGCTAATGAATCTACTTCTAGTCTTTCTAGAGTTAATCTTTTTAATGAAAAAGGAGTTGCACAAGCAGAGGTACTTCTTAAAAAGATTATGGCTAGTGATAAAGGTGGAATAAAAAGTGTTAATGAAGGACTTGCTATTTTACTAAGGGCGCAAGATCTTAATCTACCTTTTAGTACTTGTATTGAACATATCCATGTTATTAATGGTAAGACTGGAGTAGATATTCATATTATTAAATCGTTATTACTGAGGGCAGGAGTAATATGGGATTGCACTAAAGATTATATTCCTCAGTATCAATATACTGACGGTAATACGATTTATTTAGAAACACAACTTCCAGACTATTGTGTTAAATGTAAAACCGCTGATGATGCTCTTAAAGCTACAAACGATTATAATGTAGGAGTTTATCCTGTTAAATGGTTTAAGGATTTGAATAATACTATTTATAATGAATTTCAAATTTCAGATAAATGTGTTATTGCAATAAATAAAACACAAGCTCTTAAACTTAAAGCTGAAGGTAAATTTCCTATCATTAGGATACCAGCTCAACCTATTGATTATGTAACTGAATATACTTTTAGACGTTTTGTTCAAACACCAGGTGGTTTAAAAGAAATGGTAGTTAAAAGTCATTTCAGTTATACTGAAGCTCAAATTGCAGAATTTTTTACTAAAGATACTTATAAGAAATATGCAAGAGTAATGATAGGTCATAGAGCTTTCACATTGGGAGCTAGAGATATAGCTGCCGATACTCTTATGGGAGTTCTTGAAGAAACAGAATTATCAATGGTTGAAGATTATACCTTAACTGATGCGGACTTTGTAGATGCAGAAGAAGTTATAACTCAACCTAGTGAACAATAAACTTATAGTGTTTAACTATAAAAACTTAATCATTTTTTATTAACTTTTTAAAAACATTTTATTATGAAACCAGGAATTAAATTTGGAATCAGTGCTGTTCAGAGTGGTCAGAAGGGTAATGCTAATGCTTTTCCTCGTCTTTATGCTAACTCATCTAATGGTCAGTTTAAAGTTACAGGTCTTGTAACTAAGGCTCTTGGAGTTAAGGTTGGTGGAAACATTATGTTCCTTAATAACATTGATGCTATTGAGAAGGCTATTCAGGATAAGAATCCCGAAATAGTTGCTTATGCTAATGAGCAGGGTATTGATCTTGATGATCGTTCAGCTGTTCTTGAGTTAGTTAAGGAACTGACTCAGTGGTATATTGCTGCTGGTGTTATTCTTCGTAAGCGTAGTGGTGAACCTATGCAAGCTGCTATTCGTATTACAAAGGAAGATAAGGAGAAGTGGATTGCTGAACATGGTGCTGAGTATTTTGAGGATATGTCAGACGAAGATAAGCAGGCTTTTGTAGAATCTAAGGGTGCTGATGCTGACATTGATGATATTGATGCTCTTGTTGCTCTGCTTACTGCTGAGGATATTGAGTCACCTAAGACTGATGCTATGAGTGGTTCTAAGACTGCTTCTACTTCAAGTGCTACTGGTGTAGGTGTTCAGGTTAATTTCACTGATTCTAATATTTGGAATCTGCTTAAGGCTGACCTTGGTGAAGATAAGGATAAGTTTGTACGTGTATTTGACGTTGATATTGAGAATCCTGAGAAGGCTATCTTCAATGATGGTGCTAATGACCTTGAGATTCTTGCTTATCCTATCAATTATGTTGAGGATAAGGAGCCTATCCGCCGTAATGGTAAGGAAGAGGAGTAATTTGATTGTCCATTAGGAGATAGGGAGAAAGATATAGCTAGTCTTTCTCCCTATATTTATCTTTATTAATTTTTAAAGTTTAATTAAACTATGAGTGAAGAAAAAGAAGTTAAAAAAGTTCGCAGAGGCGTAAGTAACCAAACACAAGCAGTTAATCAGCTTCGTTTTCATGAGAAAGATGCTGCACCTAACGGTTTGTTTGTTGCTGAGCTTGCACAAGTATCAGTAGATTGGTCTACTAACAATGATGCAAAAGTATTTGCAGGAATTAGAGTTCCTCATCTTACTTTTGAATTTACATCAACTCATGCAAAGCCTGCTGAAAAGCGTCATGTTTATTATACTCTATTCCCTGTAGAGTCTAATGTTAATACTATTCCTGGAGGTCAAGAAGAATGGAAGGTTAATCAAGTACTTAATGGTATTAAGCATCTTATTGATGTATTCTATCTTAGAGGTCGTCTTATGACTGCTGAAGAAGAAGATATGCTTGCTCTTAACTTCTGTGATTTTGATGAAAATAATAACTATATAGCAGTTGATCCTCAGGATGTAGCTGATGCTTATGGTACTCTTTTCACAAATGTAGCAAATATATTTAATGGTATTGTTTCAGCTAAAGATGGTGAAACTCCGAAACCTATATTTAAGGATAAGGATGGTAAAGCTATCAGATGTTGGATTAAGCTTATTCGTGCTAAGAAGATTAAGGGTGAATGGAAGAATGTTGCTAATGGAGAACTTGCATTTGATCCGTTTATTGGTAATGGATTTGTAGAACTCCAAAATGGTAATAATCCTCCTTCAATTCTTCGTATGGATTTAAGCAAAGAAAGTATAACTCCTAAGGATGTTAAGAAAGCTCCTAATATGCCTGGTATGGGTGGAGTTATGGCTGGTGATCCTATGATGGGTGGAGGTATGCCTTCAGATCAAGGTGCATATAATGCTGCTCAGGATGAAATGCCATTCTAATAGTATATTAATTCTAAAAGATAATGGTTATGTTTTATAACATAGCCATTATTTTTTATTTTATTTTTCAGATATGAAAAGAAATATAGCTACAACTAAACTTACTAAAGAATTTATTGAATCTAAAATATCTCAAGAAGCTATTGTTGCTAAATATTTAGGACTTAAACAAGAAACTGTAGAATATTGTATTAAATACAATAAACTTATTCCTTCAGTATTTAGAGATGATGGAGATACACCTAGTATGGGTATTCAATATAATAAAAAAGGTAGGTTAAAAGTTCGTGATTTTGGTGGATTTGGTTTCTTTGAAGATATTTACGGAGTTGTAGCTTATGTTTTAAGTTCTATCTATGAAAGAAGAATAGAAACAAATAATAAGAATGATTTTTATTTCATTCTTAAACATATTGCTATAACTTTTAGTAAAGTTATAGACGGAGAAGAAATAGATCCTAATATCGATGAAACTATTAAAAATGCACTTATTAAAAGCAGAGGTAAAAGACCAATAATTGATCTTGTTACTCGTTCTTGGAATAAGGATGATAAAGATGTTTGGGCTAATTGGAATATAAGTTTACAATTTCTTAGTAGAAATTTTGTAATACCTGTAGAACAATATTATGTAAATAGAAGTGTAGATAGTGATCCTAAATATTATTATAATAAAAAAGATCCTTGTTATGCTTATTTACTTGGAGAAAAACAAGGTATTAGACTAATTAAACTTTATTTTCCATTAAGAAATAGACAAACAGAACTTAAATTTATTACTAATTGTAATGTAATAGAAGGATTATTAAATCTTGAACTTGATAATTATGATTATATATTACTTACAAAAAGTAGTAAAGATAGATTAAGTATAGGTAGCTATTTACGTCATCTCTCCTTTTACGGGGGAGCTGATAAACTCAATATTGGTGTAGTAAACTTACCAAGTGAAAGCTATCTACTTAAAGATAATGAATATTCATATCTTCATAATAAACTTAAAGATGATGGTATGATTATATCATTGTTAGATTTTGATAGAACAGGAAGAAGAGGTGCTAATTATTTGGCAACAACATATAATATTCCTTATCTATTTATAACTAGAGGTGAATTTGGTTTACCAAATTATCATGCTAAAGATTTTGCTGATTTACACAAAGTGTATAATAGTAAACAAATTGAACAATTTATTAATGAAACTTTAACATATGTCAGACTTAGATATAAGCAATATGAGCAAAGTCAGTTTACAGACTTTGAAAGAGAAGAAAGTGATTTTAACTTCTAGAATATATAATGGATTAGGAGTAGAACAACTTATAATGATACCTATAACTGATGAAGATGAAGCAGTTATAGATAGTCTTATGCAAAATGATCCACGAGTACAAAATGTTACTCTTCAAAATTATTCAATAAAAAGAGATAATGTTTTAGCTTATGGTCATATAAATTTGAAAGATAATAGTAAAGATTTTCTTTCATTAGAAACTCTTAAACTCCATAATTTTAATATTCACAAAGGTATTAAAATTCCTAATAATTATGATTATATAAATCATTGTTGTTATATTGAAAAAGGTAAACGACCTAATTATTTAAATAGTCCAACATTACAAATGGATGGTATTGATTGGATTAATACAACAAATATAGCAAAAGTAATACAATATAATCATGGTATGATAGGAAAGCCTAATAAAGTAGTTATTTTTACTAATTTTGTATATAATAAAAAATAATATGTTAATAACTAAAGAATTTTTAGAAGAAAAAGGATTTACCTTATGCGTTAAAGATAATGGTTATTATAAGTATATTGATGATTTTGAAATAATTTTATTTAATATACTTGATGAAAATACAGATACTGTATTACATATAGAAGATCTTGTAAGTAGAAGAACTGTATTACATTTAAGTGTTTGCAATACAATAGATAAATTAAATAAAGTATTTGAATTATTAGATATAAAATTATGAAATTAAGTATTCATATTTGTAATATTCCTTGTGCTGAAGAATATTATATGGGAGTTAATAGTTCATATGAAGCTCGTATAATAGAAGTTCCTGATGAAAATATTCCAAGTGAAATATTTGGAATTATAAAAGGAGAAATTAAAAATAAAAGTATAACTAATATAGCAATAGTGAAATGAAACTATATAAAAGAAATGCTCAAGGTAAACCTATTGTTTGGGAAATTACTAATGAAAATCAGAAACTATTAATTAAAACTGGTTTAGTTGGTGGAAATCTTCATATAGAAGAAATTAAAACTCATAGATTTTTTCATGATGAAGCTAATAGTAGAATAAAAGCTAAACGTAAAGAAGGATATAAAGAATTAAGTGAACTTAGAGATAATTTTAAAAGTACATATCCTGAACAAATGGATAGTACTTCTCTTATGCATTATCTTAATACTTATCTTCCTAAATATTCTACTACTTCTGAAGGTTTTGTTCTTCCTATGCTTGCAAAAACATTAGAAGATAATAAACCATTTGAGAAATATGGTACTATGTTAGGACAATGGAAAATTAATGGTTTACGTTGTCTTATTGGTGCTGAAAGAAATGGTAATGATTTATTCACACCAATTATTCTAACATATCATTCTCGTGAAGGACAAAATTGGACTACTAATATGCGTTGGATGGATGAAATTCTACTTCCTAAAATAAATAGTGATCTTCTAGATATGATGATAGAAGAAGGTGCTTATTTAGATGGTGAACTTTATCTTCCAGGTTATTCTGTAAATGATATAAATTCATTTGTAAAAAATGCACAACTTCCTCAACATTATTTGTTACAATATTGGTGTTATGATATTGCTTGTGAAAATATAAGTGCTGTTAGAAGAAATGATTTTAGGTTTGATAATATTGATATTTCAGATAAAATTAATCATTGGTTTACTAATAAAGAAGAACATTTTAATAATAAACGACAATTTGTTTTACTTCATACTGTAGAAGTACCTAATATTCAAGAGGCAATATTCTTTAGAGATAAATTTATTAGTTTAGGCTTTGAAGGACTTATTCTTCGTAATCCAGATGCTGAATATCAGTTTGGTAAACGTAATCAATCAATGTTTAAATTTAAGAAAATAGATGATGGATTATTTTCAATAATTGATATTAAAGAAGATAAACGAGGATTACCAATATTTGTTCTTAGAAATGACATCAATGATGAATATTTTGAATGTACTTATAATGCAAGTCAAGACGATCAAAAAAGATGCGTAAGCACCCCTTTAAAAGAAGAATTGACTAAAAACTATAATGCTTTTGTAGAATTTCGTGAACGTAGTGGCGTTAAACAAGTTCCATTTCATGCAAAGATAATTAGATTAGAAAATAAGTATGAAAAAGAAAAAGGATAATAGTAAATCAAAAATAAGAAAAATAATAGATAATATAAATAATAATAGTTTGGATATAAATTGTAATATTTGGATAGGAACTGATAATTTTTATTTATTACCTGCAATTTATTTCTTTAATGCTTATTATTTTGAAGTTAGTTTTGTTATTTTTAATATAGCACTTGATATAGGTTTTAAAATTAAAAAAGAATGACAATTAATTTAAATGAATTTGATAAAGTAGATGAAAAGGTAGATAAAAGTAAAACATGGCTTTATGTTAAAGGTAAATGCCTAATTAGTAATGAAGTACCAAAATATAAATATTATAATCTTTATAAGAAATATAATCCTGAAACAAATTCAACTAATTATTATATAATATTATCTAACAATAATGTTAATAATCAATTAAAAAATACACACGTAGATGATTATGGTAGAATTAAAATACCTATATCAATAATATATTATGAGTCTGGATTAAGTAAAGAAGAAAAAGATTGTAATATAACTCTTACTTGTACTGATAGTGATGAAGAAAGTATAGTTTATCTTATAGATTATTAAATTTCTGCCCTTTTGTCGGCGGTCTGGAGTATAAATTGACTGAAATTTGGCTCTAGACCGCCTTTATTTTAGCTGTGTGCGATTTTCACTATCATTGTGATAGTTTGTACTAGCCAAAATTTTATGCGCTTATATGCGAAAATAAAAAATTAGTTTTTAGATAATATTAACAAACTACATATAAATAAATTTCTTATATTTGTATGTAATTTTAAACTTAAATATTATGAATGAAGATGGAATGAATAATGCACAACCTATTTATGAAAATAAAGAAGAAGTGTCTGCTATTGTTCGTAAAATTGTACCTAATGATTTATTAGATGACAACGTAATTAGATTTGCACAAGAAGCTTTACACGCTATTGCTTTATATGCTGCAAAGAACCACGATTATGGTAATTCATTTGAAGATGGAATGTCTTTAATTGGAGATGCTTATGGAACAGGAAGATTATATGATAAAGCTAAACGTATTGCTACTCTTACAGGTAAACCTCAAAATGCTAGAATTGGTGAAAGTATGGAAGATACTGCTTTAGATTTAGCTTGTTATAGTCTTATGTATTTATCATTTAAACATAAAATTAAATTATAATATGAAATTTATAGAACCTAAAGTTGAACTTTGGCAACAAGGTACTGATATGGATGCTATATGGAAGCATATAGCACGTTGTGTTAGAGTTTGTTATCAAAGTACACCAAAAAATGATAATGAGAATGATGAAGCTTTTGTTAAACGTGTTATTCTTTCTCATGAACCAGCTAATAGTGTTGCTAATCATTTAGCTATGCTTGAACATAGTACTATATATTTACATGTAGTACATGATGCTGCTGATGAATACGAAGTTTGCAGTTTCTATAGAATGAATAAATATAGTAAAATGATTTGTAAAGAAGTAAATAATGTTATGCATCATTTTATTACTACAAATCTTCGTGTTATTATAGAAAACTATAGAGAACATGATTTACAATATTTATGTGAACCTACTTGGCATGAACGTAGATATACATTCTGTTTTACAACAAACATTGGTGTATCTCGTGAATTTAATCGTCATAGAGTAAATTCTATAGCTGAAGAAAGTACTAGATATTGTAATTATTCTAAAGATAAATTTGGTAATGAAATTACCTATGGAATTCCTCAATGGCTTTTAGAAATTAAAGATCATATAAATGAATATCCTTCAACTTTAGTTGATTTATGTCAAGATGTATATGGTCAAGGACCTTTTGTTGAAAGTATTTGGTTTGATTTAGATTATTATATGTTTGCACTTAAAGCTTGTGAATTTGCATATAATGGTCTTATTCAAAAAGGTTGGCTTCCTCAACAAGCTCGTGAAGTTCTTCCTCTTGCTACTAAAACTCAATTAGTTCATACTGCATTTGAAAGTGATTGGCGTCATTTTATTGCTTTAAGAAGTAAAGGTGTTTCAGGTAAACCTCATCCTAATGCTAAATTACTTGGTGATCAAGTAGCTGAAATATTAAATAAACTTTTAGAAGTTAAATAATATGTGTTATCTTATTATATTAGATTATTGTTCTAATAGAATATTAGAAGGTAATGTTCCAACTACACTAACTATAGAACAAATACTTGATAAACTTAATTTAAAAGAAAGTCAAGTATCTTATATGTTTAGTGATTATGAACCAACAAGAGAACAAATAAAATTATGAAAGTATTTTGTTTTACTTATAAAGGTCAATATGGCGGAGGTTGTGCTGTAGTTGCAGCTAATTCATTAATAGAAGCTTTTGGTATATTATCATCTAATGATGAATTTATTTTGGATTATACTGATTTAGAACATGGTTATGAAGAACCTTTATTAAAAGCTGATGAAAGTATAACAGAACCAAAAGTTATAGTTAAACGATTTTATCAAGAGTAAATTATGGATACAATATTTACTGCTGAAACTGTTGAATTTAAAAGACCTGATTCTGAAAAAATAGAACATGGTATTATGGTTGGTCATGATGATAAACATATTATTATTGATCAAGATTTAAATATTGTTATAAATTGTTCTATTGAACATTATAATAATAATCAAACAAGATTTATTTTAATGTAAAATTATTAAAATTTTAAAACTATGTATATTACAATTATTATTTGTGTATTACTTATTTGTGCAACTGTTTTAGGTTGGAAATATCTTCAAATAGGCTTTGAAACTGATGAAACTATGCAAGCTAAATTTGATGCTGCTATGATTGAAATTAATAGCATTATAGCAAAAGATGATGAAGCTGAAGCAAAAGATAAATCTTATATGTGTCAAAAAGATGACTATAAAGATTGTGTAACTAAAATTAAAGAAATATTAGAATCATGAGTACTAATATATTTGATATTCAACAAGATCTTTATTCTATTTTTCAAGAAATAGAAGAAAATGATGGAGAATTAACTGAAGAGTTAGAAGAAAAACTTGGTATAACTCAAGAAGAATTTAGGTCTAAAGTTGAAGCTTACATAAATGTTATAAAAACTGCAAAGAATGATATAGAATTATGTAAGCAAGAAAGTAAAAGACTTAGAGAAAGACAGAAAGTTAAAGAAAACATTATTGATAGATTATCTAAAATTATAATTGCAGCTGTAGAACAATTCGGTGATACAAGTAAAACTGGAACTAAATTCTTGGATTATGGTACAGGCAGAATAAGTATTAAAAATACAGAAGCTGTTGAACTTAATCTTCTTAATGGTCAAATTTGTAATGATGCTATTGCAGCATTAAGATATAAATTTGAAAATAAAATACTAGAAGGATATAATTCAGTTGATTGTAAAGAAATAGTAACTGATATTATAAAAACTTCTAGATCAAATGAAATTGATTTTAGACAACCTTTACAAGATGAAGAATTAACTATTGATGATATTTGTGCATTAGATGCAAAAATTTCATTTACAGTTAATGTTGGTGATTTAATGCAAGGTGAAGGATTTGAATTTATTCGTCATTTTCTTAAATATGCAGATGATTATAAAGTTGAAGATGGAACTACTAAAACTAAGTTCAAAGAACTTTATAAAAATGATGATTTACATGTAGGTAAAATTGTTAACAATAAAAGTTTATTAATAAAATGAGTAAATATATAGTTAGAGGTGTGCCATGGTCTAATGGTTTTACTAAAGATGTAAAAGGCTGTACTACATCTCATGAGGTAATGGAAAAAGCTGGTCTTGATTGGCAAGTTAAGAAGTGTGAATTAGTTGCCAAAATGCCATTTGGTATTTATGGAAATAATATTATTGACGAAAATCATAATGAATTTTCAAGAAATGGTTATATTTATAGAGGATTAGATAATGCCTTTGCAACTTATAGAACTGATATAAATGTACCTCTTGGTCTTGTTAAATCTAAATATGAAGTTGTACAAAATTTAGATGCTTTTAATTTCTTTGATGATGCAATTGGAGAAGATAAAGCTATTTATTTAGCAGCTGGTAGTTTAGGTTTTGGACAAAAAGTATATGTTACTGCAAAACTTCCTATTGAAACTACTGTAAATGGAGATAAAATTGATAATTATCTTGTATTTAGTAATGCTCATGATGGAAGTGGTGCTGTAGATATTATGTTTACTCCTCTTCGTGTTATGTGTACTAATATGTTAGCTGCTGGTAGACAATCAGCTTTTGCTCATATTCGTATTCGTCATACAAAGACTGTTAAAGAACGTCTTGATAAAGGTGCTGAAGTATTAAGAATTGCTTGTGAAATGGCTAATAATGTTCAGGATCTTTATAGGTCTTTAGAGTTCTTTAAAATGGATGATTTACAAGCTATGGATTATTTTGCTAGACTTCAACTTACTGAAGAAGAATATGCAAAAGTAATAAACTATAATCCTACTAAAGGTCTTGAATTACTTTTTAATAGAGATTATATGACTCTTGACAGATGTGAAATATCAATGAGAAAAGCTAATCAACTTGCAACAATGTTTGATTACTATTACAATGGTATAGCACAAAAGGAAATTAAAGGTACAGGCTGGGGTGTATATAATGCTGTTACTGGATACTATTCTAATGTATTAGAAATGGAAGGTCAAAAGAGAACTGAAAGTTTACTTTGGGGTAGTGGTAACAATGCAGTTACAAAAGCATTTGATTTAATGCTTAATTATGCTGAAGCTGTTTAATATGTCATTCTTCTTTTACAGGGGAGTTAATTCAACCTCCCCCGTAAAAGGAAATGATGCTAACAATGTAGATATTATGAATTTAATTGTAAAACCTTATAAAGTAGGTTCTGATTTATGGTGTGTATTTGATGAAGATAGAAAACTTGTCAAATATTCTAGTATGTATAAATCTGACTGTGAACAATATGTAGAAAGAAATCAACCTAATTTAACTATTAAAGATGCAAGAAAGAAACGTCTTTTCTTTGAAGATATTAAAGATTGGGATTATAGCAAACTTGCTGATATTTGTATGATTAAGGAAGATAAAAAGATACATGGTACACTTGTATATTTTAAAGTATTAAATAAAAAGGAACTACAATATGTTCTTTATTTTAAAAATACAGAAGTTCTTACTATAAAAACTGAATATGCACCTGAAATAACTTATGTTGGTGTTGCATTATACGATAAATGTATAAGATAGTTAAAAGTGTTAAAATTGTAGTTTTTGACAGAACTTTATAATATATTTGTAGCAAAGTTTAATATTAAAGATATGAGAAAAGAAACTATTAAAATCCTTGAAGAAAGAGTAAATAAAGACTCTGAAGGTAAAAATCAAAGTTTATTTGAAGTAGAGTTTATAAGAAAGCCTCTTAAAGTAAGAATTAAAAAACTTATTCCAGAAGCTATTGTTCCTAAATATGCAAAACCTGGAGATGCAGGTATGGATTTAGTTGCAACTAGTTGTAGTTTTGATCAAGAAAACAACAATTATGTTTATGGAACAGGACTTGCTATGGAGATTCCTTATGGTTATGTAGGTCTTATATTTCCTCGTAGTTCAAATCGCAAAACTAATTGCTATATGACTAATCATGTAGGAGTTATTGATAGTGGATATCGCGGAGAAGTAATGATTACTTATAAGGATAGAAATGATCATCCTGAATTAGGTAAAGAACCTTATAAAATTGGTGATAGAATTGCTCAAATTATAATTATGCCTTATCCTCTTATTGAATTTGAAGAGGCTGAAGAACTTTCAGAAACAGAAAGAGGTACAGGTGGTCATGGTTCAACAGGAAATTAATATATTATGACTGAAATTCAAAATAAAATAGTTGAATTACATAAACATATAGTTGCAGCTGGAAATCTAGCAAGAGAATTATATGTTTGTGCAGATGAAAATTTTATACATGCTAGTGAAGATGAGCATTTAACAGTAAATTTACTTCCTTTAGTACAAAATGCTGTTGAACAAATGTTAGAAGATAATGACATATATTGTTTAAACAATATAGTAAAAGGTTCATTAGTTTCTGATTATTATGAAAAAGCAGAATTTGATCCTAATGCTAAAAAGGAAGATAATAAAACAAAAGAATAATAATTATGGCTGAACAACATAAATATACTATAGTATTACTTACTACAGCAGGTTGTCAAGGTTGTAATATAATGCATAGTAATACTCTTGAAGCTATTCATATGTCCCACAAAGATATTGAATATAAAAGAGTAGATATGCTTAAAGATACAAAAGAAACAGAAGAATATTGTAGAAAATTTCAAATTAGAGATTTTCCTACTATTCTTTTGTTTGATGGTGAAAATTTAAAATATAAATATACTGGTAGTATGCCTACTGTTGTAGTTCTTAGATGGATAGATATACATTTTAAATAACATTTTCCATTTTGATAAACAAGTAGTAATACTTGTAAGTGTCCTTTTAATTTTGACATATGATAATCCGAATACTGCTGCTTGTGAAAGTGGCAGTATTTATTTTATATATAAAGATGATAATAAAGATAATAGATAGTCAATTTACTCGTCAGTCTGGAGTATATAACAGCTGATATTTGGCAAATTTGGCTAGTTTCCTGCCCTACAATCAATTTTCTATGCTTAGGTGAACAATGTACTTAGTGAACTAAAGCACCCCTGTAAAAGGAAATTGAAATGTAGAAAATAGCACTAGTTAGAATATATTTTTTAAAAACTTTGTTGTAACACATGGTTACACAATGAAAAAGAGAAGTAACTGTAATAGCTACTTCTCTTCTTACGTGGGAGTTGTTTTATTGTTATTTTATTTTATCATTGTCTAAAGGAATAAGACTAAGAATATTACCACCTAATTTATAATATCTATTATTTATTGAAATATCCATTATAGAACGTATATTTCTCCAATAAGGTATTCTTCTTTCAGCATATACTCCAAGTTTATTTCTTCCAGCATATCTTCCAGTAGTAAATCTAGGATTATAATCTTCTCCACCAAATAACATTCCACAAATAACTTCTAAAGTTTCCATTCCATCACTTAAGTTACTACTAAATGCAATAGGATTAGCATATAGTTTCTTAAATTCAGGCATAGCACCTATCGGATTCCACATAAATGTTTCTGATGCAAGTCTATCAGCTTGATAAAGTACAAAGTTAGGCATAAAAGCATCATCGTCATCATCGTCAAATCCATAACAAGCTAATAAAGCAAGACAAACTGCAACTACCATACCAGCTAAATCACCCCAATTTCGTCTAAGATTTGCTTGTTCATATTCAGGAAGCATATTTTTAGTAATATTCCAATATCCAATAAAGTCTACTATAAATCCAAATAGATTTTGTAATCCTTCAAGTAATGATTTTTGTTCATTAGTATATTTAGGATCTTGTTTAACATTTTCAATATTAAGTTTTAAGAAATCTATAAGACTTACATAATAACCTTTTTCTACAGTTCCTCTTGATTCATTATAATAAGCTTCAGGTCTATATCTTTTAAGTATTCCAGGATATAAATGTTTATGATATTGCATAAGAAGTCCACCAAATAAACCAGATTCAATTTTAGCAGCACTATATTTATCATACCAACCATGAATTTTCTTATTAACATCTATAACTCTACCTTGAAATCTTCCCATTAATTCATAAGCAGGAGATATATTAAGTTTAGTATTACCTTTAGCCTTATCTTCAAAATACTTATCATTAAGAGTTTTAAGTATAGAACCTTCAGCAAATACCATTCTACCATTTTCACCTCTATCAAGATTGTCCCATACAGTTGGATTATTTTCAAATTGTTCTTTTCTAGATTTTCTTAAATTTTGAGTTTTTTCACCAAATTCTTTTTTACGTTCTTTACTAAATTTCTTTACAGACTCAGTAACAAGATTTCTTCTAAATTGAGCATAATCTTTAGCTTTATTAGGATCATTCTTAATTTCTTCAAGATCGGCTTTATATTGAGCTTTTTCTTCTTCAGTAGCCATTTCATTAAATACTATATTAGCGACTTCTTCATTAAATTCATTTTCATTCATTATACGATAATCACCATCAGCATCAATAACTATTCTATGAGATAACATCATGCTAATCATGCCACTATTTTGCATATAATGTTCACCCATACTTAATGGACTAAAACCTGCATCTCTAAGACGTCTACTGAATTCTTCAGCACTAAGTTCTCTAACTTGACCTGTAAGTTCTGTAAAGTCAATGATATTCATTGTTTTAATTATTGCACCAACTTTACTACTTGCATAATCATCATACATATGAGAAAGATAATCTCCAATACCTGTGATATAAATTGTTTTACCTCTAAGATAAGTTTTTGTATCAAAGTATTCTTTTGCAAAAGCTTCTGCAACAATATTACTTTCACCGACAGTTACGTTAGAAACACCAGCTCTAATATTAAGAGTCATATATTGAGTTGAAGTTAAACTTTGCATCATTTGTAATGCTCTAGTTCTCCAACCTTGAGGTTTCTTAAATTGATCAAATACTATTCTTCTAATCCAGTTTGCATATTGTTCTTGAAGTTTAGTATCTTGAACTTTATGATAAGTACCATTTCTTCTTCCTAAATATTTACCAACACCTTGTTGTTTTCTTTCTTCTTCATAAGTACCATAATTTTCAAGAAGTTCTTGACCAAAATAAAGCATAAGTTTATTTTCTTGTACTGCATTATAATGAGTAGCTTTCTTAATAAATTCTGCAATTACATCTTCCCAATTATTATCTAATAACTCTTGATGAACTTTTAAATCATTAGCTTCTTGTTCTTCTCTAAGTTTTCTATAATCTTCTACTCTTTTATTATAATCATCAATTGATTCTCCGTCTTTTCTTTCAGGTATAGCAGGAATTTCAGATTGTTTAGTACTATCTACTGATTTAAGTCTATGTAACATAGGCATATCAGGAATATAATCAGTATCGTATTCAACATATTTTTGCCAATCTTCATTACCTTGATAACCTGTAATAAATCCAAGACTTTTAATTAATTCATTAAGCCAAAATGAAGGATCAGTTAAAGATTTACTACTAGCTTTAGCTCTAGCAGGCATCCAACCATCATTAATATAACGATTAGATTTTTTATTTCTAGAATAATAGGTAAGAGTCTTATCAATATAATCCTTAAGTTCTTGTTCTTCAGGAGTTAGTTCAAAACCCTTATTATAATATTTTTCTTCAGTTGTAAAATAATTTACAGAAGGAATAAGATTTGATTTATCAAAGAAATCTTTTTTCTTAGTAAATACATCAATATCATTAAATACTATAGGAGGATTATTAACATAAGGCTCTTTATAATTATTTCTTATTTTCTTATTTTGCTCTTTAGTTTTAAAATTAGATTCTCTACTTAAATCTTTCTTATAGTTAGGATTAACAACTTTTTCTGAAATAGTACTATTTTCTTGATTATAAGTAGGTCGCCATTCACCAGGAAGAACATCAGTAATAGTTTTAGTTGTAGTCCATATTGCTAACGGTTCAAATCTATGTTTGTAAGTGTTATAAATATGATTCTTTTCAAACCATTCTCTAAAATATTTTGTACCTTTATTTGAAGCTTCTCTTCTAGCATCATAATAATATTTAGTATACTGAATATCAAAAGCTTTATCTAATATTCTTAAAGCAGAAGTCTTTTCTTTATCAACAAATTGATCTTTTACACTTTCTTTAGGTTTAGCATAACCAAAGAATAAATGACTTGCTAAATTATAATCATGATTATCTTCATCGTATTCAGCAAATACTTTATTCCAAAGTCTTTTATATTCTTCACTTCTATCTGATATTCTAGCTTTAGCTGCTTCAAATTCATCTTGATTTCTTTCAAAATCTACATTATCCTCAATAAATTTCTTAATTTGTTCTCTTCTTTCATCAAGTTCATCTTCTGTAAGATTTAAATGTTCAATTATATCATCATCAAGATATTTTTTAACAGCTTTTCTATAATCAAACTCTTGTTCTACAGGATCATATCCGAAATATGTTTGAAGAATTGAAAGAACACCTTTAAGATCTTCAAGACTTAATATAGAAGCATCAAATATTCCTTCTTCATTAATACCATGAATTAAGAAATTATTTATAGCTTTTACAACTCTTTCATAATCTTGATTTACTGCGCCAGGTAATGTCATACCTGCATAAAAATCTTTATTATAAACAGTATTATCTTCCGCTTTAGGATTAAAATGTATAATACTTTTTTCTGAAAGTGTACTACTCTTTTCTCTTTGTAATCTTCTTAATTCACTATCTTTAATATTATCAATGTCAGCTTCAGTAAACTTACGACCATCAATAACTCCATATTCGTCATAAGCGTTTCTTTTCTTAGCAAGTTCTTTATAGAATTTAGGAGGAGTTACGTCAAAACCTTTAATATCATAATTTCTAAAATATGATATAGCAGCTCTAATTCTTAAATTATATTCATCTATAAGTTTTTGTTTATTTTCTTCAGATATATTAGGATCAGCTTCAAGTTGCTCTCTAAAGTCCATTTTAAGACCTTTATCATAAACCTCATTAAGTTTAGCTATAAAGTCTTTTTTAGTATATTCTTTATTATCGTAAAGACTACCAAAATAGAATGTAGCATTTCTATATAACCAAAGTTTAGCATTACGATAATTTTCATTACTATCCATTAATACTTTTTGAGAAGGAATATACCAATGACCATCAGTAGCTTGTTGTGGGCTTTCAGCTTCAGCTATAATTTGAAGATTTTTATCAAGATTTTCTCTAAAATTCTCTTTTTCTTCTCTAGTATAAACAGTTTCTTTCCATTCTTTAAGATTTGATATATAACCTCTAAGAGCATTAGCACTTGAAACTAATTCAATATTATACTCATGAGTGTTAATATCATTACCTTTTCTAGGTTGAGTTTCAAAAGGAATTTCTTCTTTTTCTTGTCTTGCAGCTCTATCCCAATAGTTAGTTAAATCATTAATAGCTCTTTCTACTTGTTCTAATCTGACACTATTTTCATCAGGAACATTTACATTAACTATATTATATAATTTATTTCTTTCTGCTCTAAGAATCTCATATTCAACAAATATGTCAGAATAATTTTCAAGCATATATTCATTAAGTTGAATTTCTTTTTGAATATATTCATCTTTCATTGCTTGATTAATATTCTTAAGTTTCCATTTATCAAACTCTAATTCTTTATCAAGATAATTCTTATGAGCTTTATATCTAGCTAATTTATTTTCAGGAGTAGGATTTTTACTATAAATTTCATCCCATTTTTCATACTCTAACTGTAAAGCTTGAGTAGTTTTATCAAACATTTTTAAATCAGCTTCAAATTCAGAATTATAATCTCTAATTCTTCTACCAGTTTCATCTATAATATGTTTCATATTTATAGGTCTACCAGCGGCTTTAGCTCTATTAATTATATCTTGCCAAGTTTTATGGAAAATTTCAATTTCATGATCAGCTTGTAAATCAGCACCTCTAATATTCTGCATTACAGTTGTTTGAATAACTTGTAAAGCAGGATTATGAGTATCCTGAAAATCAGCTATTTGAGAAGTAAACCAAGTAGTTGCATGATAACTATCTAATAAACTAGTAACTCCTTCTCTAATAGCAGGATTATGACTTAATTTAGTAAGATATTCTTCAACATAAGATTTTTCAGCTTCATTAAGAAGGTCTGAAGAATTAAGTTTAGCAATGTCTTCATTAATTTGTGCTATATTTTCTTTTACAAAAGTATTATTATTTCCTGTAATTTTACGGAAATCATAAGTATCATTTGTATAAGCACGAATTAATCTATGTGCATCAAGAAGTAAAGTTAAATATTTAGTATGAAGCTCAGGATCATCTTTAAGAGCTTTCATTACTTCAGGATCATTAATTTTCTTCCAATCTCCATTAATAACTGTAAAATTATTAAGTCTATCTTCAATATCATTAACTTCATTCTTAACAAATATTCTATTAAGAGATGCTATATCCTCAAGATGATTACCTATAGTGTTCTTAACTTTTTCATCATCTGAAGAGTTTAAATCATTTTCATGAATATTTACACCTGCTTGTTTAATTCCTTTACTAAATTTTTCTGCTAAAGGATTTCTACTTGTTCTAGCATACTTAATATTTTGTTTAGTTGCATAAGTTAAGGATTCTTCAACATCTGCTTGTTTAACTTCAACTTTTTGAACAATAAATAAATTTCCAAATAATTTATTAGGTGCAACAAAATTATTAAAATTATTGCTAGCATGAGTATTAATCCACAGATTAATCTTATCAAATATTACATCTTGTAATTCTTTAGCTAAACGACTATATGCAACATATTGATTTAAAGTTTTTCTTAAAGCATCTTCTTTGCTTATAGGATTGCTATCATTCTTTTGACTATAATCATATTTACGTTTAGCAGAATTATATACTTTTCTTAAACCTTCTTTAGTAGTAAAGTCAAATAAACCTTTAGACATAATAAATCTTTCAACTCTATAGTCTTTATTATTTACTTTTAAAGGTATATATTTTTCTTTTACATAAGGAAGTTTCTTATCAAGATAATCAATATCGTTAGCTTTATAAACAAAATAGTTATTTTCGTTATTAGCTATACTATTCTTTAATTTTTTAATATCTCCTAATTCTTCTTCTTTACTATCAAGAATTACAGCATTATTATCAAAAGTAGTTAAATTTCTTTGTGTTTTAGGTAAATTACTATCTCCATTATAATCTTTTTCTATAACTTCTAAATAATAACTTTGAGGTTGATATACATTATCATCTAATTTATTATTTTCATCATACCAACTGATATCACCTGTTTCGTTATTTTGAAGTTTAGATAAAGGATAAAGATAAATAACATTATTATATTCATTTACAGTTTTATATAAAATACTCTTTAACTTACCTCCTTCATATCCTTGAATTATAATATAAGGTTTAAGTTTATTTAAGAAGTTTTGATATTGTTCATCTTCTTTATTATTTTGTGTATCTTCATTTATAACTTCAGCTTGTTCTAAAGATAATTTAATTACACCTGTATTCTGAACATTATTATTTTTAATAAAGTCTTTATAATTATCTTTATTAAGTCTAAGTTTAGGTACACTTTCTAATTCTGTATGACTTCTAATAAAATCTTCTCTAATTAAATTTCTAGTTTCATTATCTTTTAAATTTATTACAAATTTATTAAATTCATTCTTTAAATCTTCAATAATGTTCAAACCATAATTATTATTATCATTAATAAGAACACTATTTTTAATAACTCTATTGATAGAATGTTTTCTAGTTTGATATCCTTCTACAACAAATGCATACTTTATTAAATCTAAAGCAGTCATAGCTAAGAAAGGATTAGTATTATTGAAAGTTTTATCAAATTCATCATAAACTACTTCACTTCCGATATTATCTTCATTAAAGGTAATTGTTTGACAAGCTTGATATTTTTCACCATAAACAGAATTAATATAAGTTCTAGGTTCTAAATATTTACATATTAAACCATCTGCAAAATTATCTTTAACCCATTTTACTTTTTCAGCAGGTGAAAAAGCAGAAAATTTATTAATTTCTTCTTGTGTTGGTCTAGCAATATCAACTACTTTAAAATTAGAAGGATTATTTCTAGTATTAAATATATGTTGATAACCAAATATTCTTTGTTTTTCAGCTTCTTGAACTTTAAGTCTATCTTCTGTTGATTTTACATCTCTAGGCTTAAAACCTTTATTTTTAATATAATCAACAGGAAAACTAATACTCTTAATATTATTATAAATTCCTTGAAGAATATAATTTGTAAAACTCTTATAAACATCTTCAGGAAGACTTCTAACAGTAAGATAATCTGATAATGATTCTACAAAATTCTCAAATTCTACAGACTCAGTAGGAAATAAAAGTTTATTTATAGCTATAGAAGTAGCTGTACCATATTTTAAGAAATATTGTAAAGGTTTATATACACTTTCATTATCTTTTGTATCTTGAAGATAACTATTAAAACCGTTATCAATTCCAGGATAGATAGCTTCTAAAAGATTTTTATCATTAACAGTAAACAAATGTTTCTCTTTATCAAGAATGTTATATATATCTTTAAATACTTTCTTTGTTTTCCAAATACTTTCTTTAGCACCAAATTTATCTGGTCTAAGAACCATAGAATAATTTTCAGCTTCAGAAGCTATATCAGAAAGTTCTTCATACTTATCAAGAATTAAATAATCAATAGCTAAGTGTTTAGCACTCTCTTCGCTTACGGGGGAGTTATTATAAAACCTTTCTTTTAGTATATCGTAATCTAAAATATTATATATAGTTTCTATTTCATTAGCAAGGACTGCAGCTATACCTTGTTTAATTTCTTTTTTATTTTTCTGTTTAGTTTCAACACCTAATTGTTTTGCAATATCAATATAAGTTTGCTTCATAGGATCAGTTAAATCCTCAGAATAAATAGACTTTTTACGATTATACTTATCTATAAATCTGCCAATAGCAGGTTGCATAATAAATACTAATGCAGTACTATAATCTGAACCTATATCAACAAATGTCTTATAAACTTTAAATGTTTCAGTGTTTACATTTGGAATATGACCAATTTTTACAGCATCAAGCATATGAGCTGTAGTTTCAGAAGAATAAGGAAGTAATAAATCTCCTTTAATATTTCTAAATGTATTAGTCCATCCCCATGTAGTATGAGTTACTTCATAATGTCCTTCTCCATCTAAATCTTCAACGTTATCTTTACCGAATGTTTTTACAGCAAGTTTATATTGATCTTCATTTAATGTATAAACTACTTTTATAGGTCTATTTAAAGTAGGTTTAGCTACATTACAAATAGAATTAAAACCATCGCGATTAACACTAAAAGCTTTCAAGTCTTTACCTTGTAAACCTTCAGTTTGAAATTCTATTTGATCTAATACATTAAAACTACTTCTATTTTTTCTTTCATTATCAATATAAGAACCTTTAACAAGATCTTTTAATTCATCAGTAATATCAGTAGTTTTTGATTGTGAAAGACCTTCTTCTAATGTTAAAGGATTATTAAGTATGCTAAGTAAAGCATCAACAATATTATTATTTCTTTGAGATTTATTGTTTTCTTCACTATGATATTTATGAATATCTCCTTCTCTATCAACTACTGATTCATAAAGAATAGTATAAATACTATCAATATCAAAATCAGAACCTGTCTGAGCAACCCAACCATCAGGAACAACTATTGTAGAACCTTGAGAATTATCAAGAATTCCTACAACTTTCATTATACAAACAGATTGTTTACCTTCAGTAGGAATACGATAACCAATAAATTGATCAAGACCTGCATCTTGTAATGCTTGACGCATTTCTTCTCCATCTTTATATTTGCTATCATCAAGACTCAAACCGAATGCACTAGCAGGAATTAATACTTCTATATAATTTACAAAGCCATCTTCTGAAATATGATAATTAAGTTTTTTACTTTTAATATATTTAGGATTTTCAAAATTTAGAGATGCAAAACCAGCAGATGTTACCTGTGCAGCATGAAAACCAGGAAGAAGCTGTTTTGTAATATTATTATTAAATATAGCTTGAGCTGCATGTTCAAGTTTAGTTTTAATAGATGGAAATATAGTAGGCATTTTTGTTATAATACCTAAAGTATTTTCATCTTTGCTAACAATTTCAAAAGCATCATCGATAAGAGTAACATAATCAAGACTATTACTATCTGCATTAAGACGTAATAATTCTGACTCAAGTCGCTCTAATAAATTCATATAATCAACGCCTTTAACAACTTCTCCGTCAATAACAAGATTTCCATTTTTCATATTAGATTTTACATCCTTAATTAAATCTTTCATAAGGTCTGTAAAACTAGCTTTAATATTTTCAGAGAAATTATCTAAAAACTTTTGCTTATCATTATAAAGTTTAATTTTATTTTGTTTTACTTCATCAGATAAGTTTTTCCATTCATCAGTTTCTTTATACTCAGGAGTAATATCTTGTATATTATCAATAAGTTTCTTAACTATTTGTACACCAGCCTTATTAGACTCATCCATATGTTGAGGAGTTTCTTGCTGAGTATATAAGTAATTATAATCGTATTGTTGTTTATTTTCACCAAAAGCTTCTACAAGATTTTTTCTAATACCTGTTTTATCTTTAGTCCAAACATCAACTATTTTAGATTTACCTGCTTTAGATGTTTCTTCAGTATTAAGCTGATCTGTACCAGCTTCTATCATATTATCATAAAGTGTTTGAAGTTGAGTACCTTCAATAAATCTAGGAACTAAAACATATTCAGCGTTCTTAATTTGTCTAGGCACTATAATACCAGCATCTTCATCTAAATGTAAATCATAATAGAAATTCTTTTGAACTTGTACAAAAGTATCTAAATCTTTATCAGTTAAAGGTGAATTTTTATCTAATAATTTTTGTATAAGAGGCATATTTTCATCTAATTGACCTCTAGCTGCTAAACGTCTAATCCATTCTTCTAATGTAATATAAGATTGAGCATCATCTGTTGTAATATCAGTATAACCACTCATCATTTTAGCTACTTTTTCTTTAATTTGATCTTCGGTTAAATCCTTAGACATTCTTAAAGCTTCAGCTAATTTATTACCAATAATTTTATTATCTCTTGCATTAGTAACTTTTTTATTTGTGATAGTTACTCCAACAAAACTACTATATTGTTTACAATCATTTAAAAAATAAGATACTCCGTACTTTTTTAATTTATTTTGAATCTCATTACTATTAAGATAAGCTCCTTCTATTAATTGTTTTTCTGCACTATCTTTTAATTTAGGTTTAGTTATATCATATATAGCGTAAGAAAGACCACCAGCTTGAGTTTCTTTTAAACGTTTAAATATATCTTGTGTATCCTTATAGAATTTACTATCACCATCAAATAAATCACAAGAATTAATGTACATCATATGATAATTAAGAGCATATTCTGCAATATTATCATCTGAAGTCATAGAAGCACTATGAATTAAATCAGTATAAGGTAAAAGTCTTTTCTTACTATCTTCAACATAATCTAGTATATATTGTGTTAATGCATAATCTAAAGCTTCTTCTTGTTTAGCAGTTAGCTTAGCATTACCCTCAGAATCAAGATGTAAGTATGAATCAGCACCCCCGTAAAGGAAATTGATGCTATAAGGATTAAATGTAGCATTAGGTTTACTTATATCTATAACATCATCATTTATTACTTGATATACTTTACCATCAACTTCAAATTTCTTAGTCATATAATTAACTAAGTTTCCTTTATCATCAGTTAAGGTAAATCTATCTGAAGTGAAAACTTGACCTGTAAGTTTACCATCTACTATAGCTTCTTTCTTATAATGATAATTATTATAGAATTTAGATTTTTTATTTGTTATTAAATTACTTGGAGTTATACTACCATTTGCTGTATCAAACATAAATTTAATAGCAGTACCTGCATTTTGTGCTTCTTGTAAGAAAGCATTACGCATTTGTTTATAAATAGCATGATCTTTATTTACAGTTTTAGTTAAAAACTGTCCATTATACCAAGTATTTCCTCCAATAGTAATATGACGTCTATTTATAATATCATTTGCAATTAATTCTTTAACTCTATTAGCTAAATCTAAAAGATTTTCTTCATCTTCTTTAATTATAGTTAAATAATTTTCTGTATTTCTAGTAAATATTTTATTTTCAGTATCATACTTACCTTCAACTACAACAGTATATTTTGTGCCTTCATCATCAACTTCAAATGTAATATAATGTTCAGTTTGTGAAGGTCTTTTTATAGCTTTTTCATTAATAGCAAATACTTTAAAACTATCTTGTTTTAAAGTATCCATAAATTTATCATAAGTTATTTCAACAGCACCTTTACTAACACTTCTTTTTCGTATTTACCAAACTTTATTTTCTTAAATAAATCTCTAGTTTGTTGTTTAACAATATCTTTATTATATTCATAAAGACTATATTCAGGATGTAATTCATCTGTACTAGTAATTCTATGAACAGGTGCATACATTCCTTTATTATGACTAGAATCAGAAGGAGTTTTTAAAAGATATGGTGCTAAAGTAAAATCAACTTTATCATCTCTACCTTCAAAGAAAGCATTAAATGTAGATAATAAATAATCTACTTCTGAAGTTTTTACATAAGTAGCACCTTCTCCAAATACATCTTTTATACCATCAAAATCTATAATTTTAATAAGATCTTTAGCATAAGGAGTATAAACTAATTCTTCTCCGTCATATTTAACTAAACCAGGATTAATAATACCATTTTCATCAGTTTGTTCTAATAAAATACTACTATAATTAAATTGTTTAGTATTATTAATTAAATATCTACAATGTTCGAGAAGTGGACCAACTTTACCATTTTTATAATCATTTAAATCACTATTAAGCATATCCATAAATCTTGTAAGGAAAGTATTATTTTCCAAAGCAGAATGATTTTTGCCTAATACATTAGAAACAGTAAGTTGAACAAAAGGATTACTATAAGGTAATAAATAATTGACAAATTGATTTAAAACTCCTGTTATATTTTTTGTTAGAACTTCATTATTCATAATATAATCAGAAGCTTGACTATCTATATAATTTTTTCTATTTTCTATATTAAGAATTAATTCATCTAATAAACTATTTATTGTTCTAATAGCTTGTAATTCATCCATACCTGATTTACTAACAAAATTATAAATGTTAGCATAATCAATACTAGGTATATATTCCTTAATTAAAGAAGTTAATTTAATAACAGCATCTTCTTTATGTGATTTATCTCTATTTTTCTCAAATTCATCTATAGCATTTTTAGCATCAGATTTCTTTTGTCCAAGAAGTGAAAGATTATTATAAATAGCAGTATTTCTAGCATCACTATAATAAGAAAATCTTAATACACTTTCTTTACTAAGTTGATGTTCATTTGTCTTTACATTAATATTCGTACCATCAACTGTTATAGCAAATGATGGCATTTTATATTTTGCAAATGATACATAAAATTTAGCTGCTAAATCTTTATTAGCTTTCAAATCATTATATAAAATTTGTAAACCTTTAAATCCAGGAATTTTTTCAGATAAAACTCTAATAGATTCTATCATAGCATCAAGACTTCTTCTATCTACACTGCTATATAACAAAGATGCAACTTTAGAAGAATCCATTTTAGAAGGAAGTCCAAAATCATTATGTTCTGAATAATCAATATCATCTAAATGATTTAAATACATATTGATATCTTTACCAATATGTAATTTATAAGAATTATAATCAGAACCTAAACGATTTTCATAATCTCTAAAACTAGTATCTATTTGAATATCATTATCTCTTTCATCTTCCTCTTGTAATTCAATTTGATCAACATAGTCTAATTCATCTTTTATATTAAGTTGTGATAAAAGACTATTACACCAAACTTTTTTAAAGTAATCATCGCGAACTCTTGTATGCTTTCCATTTATGTTTTCAACATTAAAATTAAGCATATCATGAAGAGCAGCTATAATATTAAGCACATAAGGAGAAGCCTTTTGTTTATTAACAAAAGGTTCTATAGCGTTTAATTCTGCTTGTACATTAGCTAATCCTATGGCGTTATCTTCATCAATACCAAATTCTTTGAATTTGTTATAGTTTTCATTTAATATATCTTCAGTAATATATTTTTCATGTATTGCATTTAAATTTAATTCATTATCACTACTAGTTTTATTAATAGTATCAACCAAAGCATCCATATATTTTACAATAACTTCAGTTTGATAATTTTCTTTAGTAAGTGAACTTAATTTTCTAGTTCCATAAAGTTGTCTTATTTGTTCAGGATTTAAACGATATTTTAAATCAAAATAAGAATCAAATACAAAACCTTGTGCTATTTTAATACCTTGAAGTCTAGTAGAATTGCCATTTGTATATTCTGTAGAAAGAATATAAGAGTCGTTTACTTTTGCAGTAGCATTTCCATCTTCTGCACCTTTAGAGTTATATTCTAAAGCAGAAGAAACTAGTTCATCTATTGACGAACTAGTTATCTTATTAAGAGTGGGTAATGATTTATTATAATGTTCTTTATACCATTCTCTAAATTGAGGAGAAAAATTTATAGAAATATCACTAACTTGTTCAATTTCTTCAATTAAAGCATTTTGTAAAATTGTACTAATTTGATTACTATTTTTAAGCTTTGTACCTCTATTACCTGCTACATTAAGAATTTTTATATTATTATTTTTTATAAATTCTTTTAATTGCTCACTAGTTGGATTTTCAATAAAAGGTTTATTCCATTCCTCAGCAGCTCTTTTTGTAGCTGTTCTACCAGCACTATCTTCTTCTGAAGAAAAATATACAGTTCCATCTGAATTTCTAACATTAAGTTCAGTTCTACCTGTATATGGATCTTGTTTACCTTTTCTTTTTGTATAATCAGCTTGTTCTTCAGGAGTTATTTCAACAAGACCATAAGATTTAATATCTTCATTATCTACACCTTGTTCTCTAAGATAACCTTTAGGTGCAGTTCCTCCAGTTTCAATACCTAAAGATTTAGCAACTTGTAAACCAATAGTATCTACACCTGTTTGTCCTCCAGAAATGATTTTAGTTACTGTAGTTTTATTTTTAGAAATTTCTTTTACATCAAGTTTAAATATTCTTCCTAAACAAGCTAATAAATCTGCTTGAGTATCAAATTTACTAGCTAATGTATTATAAAACTTATTTTTACTTAATAACTCTTCTGCAAGAGGAAATGTTATTTCACAAGCCATATCTATAATATTTTAAAATTAACTACATATTATTGAAAGTTCACCACTATTTATACGTTTTAATAAATCTTGTTTATTATAAGGTTTAGCAGTGTTTACAAATTGATTAATTGAAGAAACTTCATCAACAGAAGATTGTTTAATATCTCTAACATTACGCCATCTATCAAATTTATTTACAGGTTTTTGTTCAACTTTTTGTTGCTGAGTTTCTTGTTCTGAAACTTGTATATCTCCTTGAGCCTCAGTAAACTCTTTAGCAAGATAAACAAACTCTTTAGCATACAAAGTATTATCTTGAATATTAAGTTTATCTTCGGCTTTTCTTCCAAAATTAAACAAATCTATAATAAAATCTATTATCTTTTGGAATAAATTTCTATCTTCTTTCTTAATATCATTTCTACTAAATCCTTCAGTACTTTCAGTACGAATGTTATTAAGATATTCTGCTAAATCACTATTTGTAATACTTTCAACTAAAAATTCTTCTAAAGCTATATCTATTGGAGTTTTTTCTTCTACATATTTACCTTCTTCATTTTTAACAAATCTAGTTTCAAAGAAAAATTGCTTAATATGTTTATTGTCAGGATCATTATTATTTACATAATCTTTAAATTCATTAAAGATATCTGTGATACGTTTAACATATTGTTGATTACCGTCTTTATTAAGTTTTAAATGAAGATTTTCATGAATAAGTTTTTTAAGTGCTATAATTCTATAACCTTGTTTACTATATCCACCTTCTTCATTAAACATATCAAGCCATCGTTGTCCAATACTTATTTGATTATCATTAACTTCAGCTATAGGACCAACATAATTTCCATTATCATCAATAGAATTTAAAGTTTCGTCTAAGTTAATATTATCTGCTAATAAATCAAAATCTTTTAACATTTTTAACACACTAACTTTTTTACCTTCATGAGTAATTCTAGTAAGATTAGTCATTTCAAATGCTTTTCTAATAGGATTATATTTACCTTCACGAATAATTTGTTCTATTTTAGATATATCTCTATCATTTTTAGTTATCTCTTCTTTTACAGGGGAGCTATTATTTTCTTTATTGAAATTGGGAACTATAATTTTAAATTTACTACTTTCACTATAATCAAAATTATCTTCTTTAGTAATTGTTTTTCCTTTTTTATCTTTATAAGAATACTTTTTAGTATTTGTTCTAAGAAAACCTCCTTCTATTAATAAAGATTTATAGTCTTTAGCTGTATAAACAAAAGGTTCTATATTTTTATCAACAGAATTTATTTTAAGTTGAATAGCAGTAGGATCGTTATCAGTAACTACTTTTCTATCAATAAAACCACTAGTCAATGATGATTTATTTTTATTACTAAATTCTTTAAGTATTGTATAACTTATATTAAATATAGATTTATCTAATAAAGGTTTAATTATTTTTTTAAAGTCATTACCTGTTATATCTTTTTTATTATAAATAGTTTCAATAGCATTTTTACCGCTTACTTTAATTCTATTCCTAGAAATTTCAATTAAAATATTATTTTCATCACCTAATCTAATAGTACTATTAGTATATCTGAATTGAACATTTCTAAGTAAAGACTCATTAGTACTATCTTTACCTTTATAATTCTTTGAAAAAAGTTTTCTACAATAATCAACGAAAGAAACAAAATTATCATTATTCTTATTCCAATCATCAATTCTTCTACCAAATTCATCTTGTATAAATTGAATACATTCGTAAGCTTTACTATTTTTATCTAAGTGTTCATCATTAAATTTAACAGATACTGCTCTAGTATGCCAAAATTTATCATTTTTGTCTTTAAATGATAATACAATACTACCTGTATATAAGTGATTTATAAATATTTCTTGTCCATCATTTAATACAGTTAAACCACTATTACCATTTTCATTAGATTCTTTTATACCTAAAAATACTTTATCAGTATTTGCAACAGCGATATTAGATTGATTTAATTGAGAATAAGTATCTTTTGTAACAAATTCTACAGGTTGTAATAATTTACCACCAGGTATTTCATCTACAGTTATTGATACTTTTTCTCCTCTATTTAATTTATCTTTAACACTTTTCGCTGCATCATAAGTATAATACATTTTTTGTATAAACTTATAAATAGTGTCTTGTAATAAATGTTTAGCTTCTTCATAACTTGCTTTAGCTAAAGCTTCATCATATGTTGTAAGAAGAATTAAATGTTCTACAGGTTGTTGTCCTCTATTAGATTTATTTTCTTTAGTTCCTTCAAATACGTATTTTTTACCTAATCTTTCACCATTATATTTAAAATTAGCTATATATTTATTTAAATTTCTTTTAAGTCTAATTTTATCTTCTTCACTTGTATTTTCACTTCTTATTTCTAATAAAGTATTATAAACGTGTTTATCATTAAGTAAATCAATAAATACATTTAATAAATTACAATTTATATAACCGTTATCTTCAGATAATATATAATTCCAACCTTGAGTATACTTACTATATTTACCATCAATATAATTAGCTAAAGCTAATCCTCCAATTTCTATACCATTATATTTCAATGATAAATAATCATCAATTTTATCATAATTCTCATATTGAGAAATTTCTACATCAATCTTACTTCCAGGAATTAATTTATTTAATTCATTTCTACCTTGTTTGCCAAATTTGTTAATATCGGCTTCTTGAATAGTATTTAAATTATTAGCAGATCTAGTTTCATCTTTAGCATTTATTTTTTCAAGAAAATCTGGAGAATTAGGATCTAAATAAGTAATAGCATATCTTTGTTTACCTTCATTAGTATTAAGATATGATACTAAAAAATCGTGAACTATAGCACTAATGTCAGAATTTCCATATAATTCGTTAATATCATCAAGAAGTTGATTAAGATTAATATAATATTTAGTTTTACCTTCAATATTAAATGATGAAGATTTGTGTTTATTTAAATAATAAGGAATTATTTTATGAATTGAATTAAGAACATCTTCTTCAAGTTTAATAGTTTCATCAATAATAGAATGTTTTACTACATTTTCAACACCTTCTTTAAGATTTTGAATTTCTTCATCTTTAATTTCATTTTCGCCAAATAATCCTGATATTACAACTTTAGGAGTATCTTGTTTAACAGCATCCAATGTTTCTCTATCACCATCACCATAAATTTCTTCTAATTGTTGATTTAATTCATCACATATTTGTTGAATAGGAGTTTTAGATTCAAGCCAAAATTTACTTTTAGCTCTCATAATATCTTGTCTAGCATCAAACATTTCTTTTCCTAAAGGTGTGCTAGTAAGAGGAACATTAACATCTGCTAAAGCATCTTTAGGTATATCAGCTCCATCTAAATCCCCCGTAAAAGGAATTGATGCTTTAGCTTCAGGTTGTTTTTCTTTATAAACAATTTTGCCTGTATTTACTACTTTATAAATATCATCTCCAGTATTTTCATCTTTTCCTATATTAATATAAGGAGATCTAGTTATTTCTCTTTCATATTTATCATTATTTTCTTTAGTTCTATCAAATCCAACAAATAATGTACTACTTTGCAATAATTCGTTTACATTATTAGCATCATTTGCAATTATTATTTTATAATTGTTTTCTTCTAAAGGTTCAAGTTCAACTACATTAGTACCAGTACTATCATCTGCAACAGACTCAACAATTATTTTATTATTATCATCAGCATTAATAGTAATCTTTGCTTTTGGCAATTTCGGTGTGGTATCTTTATCAGTATTTTCGCCCTCAATGCCATTTTGCCTGTCTGTGTTGGATTCATGGTCGGTTTGTGGACTATCCTCTTCAGTTAAACTTTCGTTTGATTCTGAGGGATTTTCAGATGCAGAAGAACTTACCTTTTTCTTCTCTACGTTCATCTTTCTTTCATAACCTTGACGACCAAGATCTTCAGCAAATCTTTTATTAAATGTTTCATTATCTTTTTTGAAAGCCATTATATCAATAGATTCATCTAATAAGATTTTATCTTGTTCACTAAGACCTTCAATTTTTGCACCATTAAATATATAATTATATATTTTTTGTTCACCATTTTCTAACTTCTTTGCAATATTAAGTATATTGCGTCTAGCTTGTTTTTGAGCACTAGTATAAATATCTGCTAAAGAATCATTAATAGCATTTAATCTTTTAAGAAGTTGAGTTTTATTAGTTACAATATCAGATTGTTTATCAAGCTGTAATAATTTTATATATTCAGCAATTTGATATTGTTTAGCAAAAGCTGGATTATTTTCTCTATATTTTTCAAGTTTTTCTAGATTATCAATAAAAAGATTATATTCTCCTTGTTTAGCATCATTTACAAAAGCATTTATGTCTAATTTACTAGCAAAATCTTTTAAGCCATTATTAATAAAAGCTTGTTTTATAATTTTTTCATCACGTCTATCTATAGCAGATGCAAGTTCAGCAAAATCTTTAGTCATCATATTTACTTGAACTTGATTATTATCATCTATTATAGCATTTTCTGCTTGAAGTATAGACCATAATGAAGCAGCAGCTGCTTGTTCTCCAGCTGTTTTTCTTATTTCTTTTAATATCTTTTTCTTTTGTTCATTAAGTTTTCCTATTTCTATACCTCCAGAAATACTATCTTTATATTCATCATCTTCATTTATTAATTTTAATTTAGCTTGTATTTCTGCAAGTCTATATGCTAAAATATTAATTTTAGATTTATTTCTAAGATTATGATAAATATCAACAGCTGTTGCTGCATTACCATCACTAAAAGACATTGTGGATTCAAGTTTAGATATTTCATTTTCAAATACACTACTGTCTAATTTAAGAGATTCAATTTCCATTTCAGCTAAAGTATTTTCTCTAGCTACCATTTGTAAATATTCAACAGGAACTTTTTCATTAATATCTTCTGTTAATTTATCAAGTCTATCTAGATGTGTTTCATACTTATTTGCAATAGTTTCCATTCTTGTAACCATATCGTCAAGATAAGTATCAGTATCATCACCTAAAATAATACCTTGTTCTTTTAATACTCTACGAACATTTTCATCTTGTAAATAAGATTTTAAAGATTGATAATTACCTGCTTGTAAAGCACTAAGAGTTAAAGTTCCAATATATTCACTATTGATTTGTTCTTGAACAGCTCTTTTTTCTACATCACTTGTTATATCAGCATAACCTCCTTTACCATCAGGTTTAAATGGATTTTTTCCATTTTTTCCAGAATGAAGAATACTATTTCTTTCTATAAGAAGGTTCATTGATGCAACACGATTATTGATATCTTTTATTCTATAAGGATCTTCTGAATTTTTAAGATATTCACCAAAAGATTTAAGTTCAGCACCATTTTCCTTATCTTTTCTTCTTTCAGATATAGCATTAGTTAGTTGATTATATTTTGAACCAAACATTTCAAAACCTATACCACCAAACCAACCCCAAATTGCAGCATCCCACATTTCAGGATTTTTCATATATTCTGAAAGTTTATCTGCAAGACTAACATCTTTCTCTTCTTTTCCAAGAAGAATATTACCATAAGTCATACCCCATTGCTGAGCAATATAGTTTATGGCTTCTTCAACACCTTCACTAGCTTCAGCTGCTAATGTAGGAATTGCACCTGCAACATCTTTAAAATAATTAATTGTTCTTTTTGGAAGTTTTAAAGCTTTTTCTTCAGCCTCAACTATATTTTGTGGTTTAAGAGGAGATACACGAGAACGTCTATCTGCTTGTGCAACTTTTCTACTAATCCAAGGATTATTTTTACCTATTTTAGCAGGATTATGTAAAGCTGCAACTTGAATTACATCAAATACTATATTTGCATAGTCTATAGCAAATGTTTTGTTAGCTGCTTTTTTAGCAATATAACGAGCAACTTCATCACTATCTGAAATATCAATACCTTGTTGTTGTAAATCTGAAACAAATTCAGGATTATTTCTTAAATATTCTGCATATTTTTCTTTATCAGCAAATTCTGCTCTTGCGCTATTAAATACATCTTCACTAACTTGTTTAGCTTCTTGGTAATTTTCCATAGTTCTCATAAAAGCAGCATTAGCAGCTATTTCTTTTTTAGCTGCTATAGCTTCTCTACCAATAGCTCCAAGACCTAAATAATTTTCTTTATTTAGTGCATTTAAAGCTTTTTTACCTTTTTTAGTAAAAGCAGTAATTCTTTTTGCTCTATTAACAACATCTTCAGATTTATTTAAACTTTTAACTGTTTTACTAATAACACTAGGAGCTGCAGTCATAGCTTTTGCAGGAATAAGTAAAGTAAAACTACTTGCAACACTAGGAAAATTACTAGCCCACCATCCAGCATTAGTTAATGCTCCATTTCCTAAATGCATATTAGGAAGAGTATTTATATTAAAAGCTTGTTTATTTTTTTCTTGTAAATCAGCTATAGCTTTTGTAAGACCGCTTTCTCTAAAGAAATCATTATCTGTAATAGCATTACCTATCATATCTGCTATTTCGCTAAAGCCTTTAAGTGTACCAAGACCTATTTCTCCTACAATTGTTTGTTCTAATGAATTAAATAACATATTTAATCCACTTTGAGCATCATAAAACTGTTTATCAAGAGTTCCACTTTCAACATTTTGTCTTGTTAAAGGAACTCCATATTTTTTAGATTTATTAATTAATTCAGGATCTGTTACTGTATAACCATAACCTTCTTCTCCTGATTTATAAAAAGCAGAAGCAAGAGGGTTATTACTCTTGCTTACATCTGTTTTGTTTATAAATTTAGGTTGCCCATTATTAGAAGAATAATTAGGATTTCTAACTAAATCTCCTCCATGTTCAAAATATGATTGAGTATCCATAATTAATTTTTATTTTCTATTATTGTAGGCTTTAATTTAGTATCAACTGAATGTAACAATTTTATATAAAAATCATACCATTTAGCATCAAATTCAGGAGTATTTTCATCATAACCTAAATCTTTTACTGCATTATAAGAATATCGTTTTATATCATCTTCTATAATAGCATCTTTTCCAGTATTTGGATTTTCTCCTTCTAAAAATTGTATATCTCTATAAGCTATATTATTTGTTTTATTTGTAAGATAAGCATATCTATCTATACCATCTTTCATTAAATTATCTTCATTAAGATAATGTAATATTTCTTCTCTATTTGCAGGAAGCCATTCATTTAATTCTTTATAATAAATTTTACCTCCATCATTATTAACTTCCTTGATTATATTTCCATTATAAAGATAATGTTCATTTCCTATAGAAGATAGACTATTATAATCTAATAATGCTCTAATTTGTGTATCTCTTCTTAAAGATTGTTCGCATTCATCATGAAATAAATCTGGAATAAATACACTTACACCTGCCTTAGTATTAAATTTATTTTTTACTATTTTACCATCATTTGTAATATCAGGTGTAACAGTAATTATAGTTCCTACCATATTACCTGACATAGCAGCACGATAAGTTAATCTTTGAGATTCAGTTTCATTACCTAATATAGCATTAAGATATTGTTTTAATTCAAGTTTGTCTTTAGGTTTTTCTATTTTTGTATAAATATCTCCTTTATCTCCAACCATATAAATATCATTATCAGAAAAACCTTCAAGTATAATTCTACTTTTATAAATATCATCTAATTGTTTTACATAACCATCATAATCTGTTTTACTCAAGCCTTCTGTTCTAAGTCTATCAAGTTTAGCATGAGCTGCAGTTTTAAAATCTTTAGCTACAATTTCACTAGAAATAATGTCATTTTTTAATTGTAATTCAGCATTACTAGCAATGTCATTTGTTCTATCAACAATATTAGCTAAAGTTTGTAATTGAGAATAATAAGTATTTCTATAATAATCAGGAGTATTTACTTGTTGTTGAATATTTAATCTTTCTAAAGAATTAGCACCTCTATTGTAAGAACTAGGAGTATAATTTTGATTAACACTAAGATCTATATCATCACCATTATTTGTTTTTAAATAACCTTTTATTCTAAAATTAGGACCTGCTTGAATTTTAGCTAAAGCGTAAAGAGTATTATATAAATCTTTATTTTCAGCTCTATCAAATTTTATTACAATTTTACCATCTTCAGGAATATAACTTATACCTTTAGATTGTAAATCGTCTTTATTATAACCACTTTGTGTAAGAAAATCATCAAAAGTTTTACTATCTTCAAAATAAACTTTATAATAATTAGCTTTCTTATTATTATTTGGATCTACACCTATTTTATCTAAATTCCTATTATATCTTCTTATATATTTATTATTAGAATCAGATAAAACTCCATTAGCTATATCTTGAGAAAATCTAATAGCTTGACCATCTTTACTTATATCAATAAGACGATTATATCTACTTCCTTCATTTCTCAAAGAATTAATAAAATATTTATATTGAGCTTGGTCTATATCATTATCCATTTCAAACTGCTCAAGATAATTAGCAGCTTCTTCATACCTATAATTATTTATATAATTATCGTATTCTTGTTGATTAAATTGGCTTTTATCTAACATAATTAATTTTATTTATTGTTAATTAGATAAGAAAGGAACATTATTATAATTTTGATATTGTTGTGTATATCCTTGTTGATTTCCTTTCATTTTATCAACAAAAGATTTAATTCCAGATTTAAATGATTCTTTTCCTCCTTTAAATCCTACATATTTAGGTTGAGCTGTAGTACCTGGAACTGTAACTCCATATTTAGGTTTAGTTTCATCTACTATTTTCTGACCTTCACTTTTAACTTGATCTTCTGACTTAGTATAATGTTGAACTTTTTCACTAGCTATAACATCATTTATAGCTAAATTTTGAATAAAACTATCAGATCTACTTTTAAGATATTGAACAACATCTAATTCATTATCTAAATTATTAGGATCTCTTGTTAATCTTTTACGAGCATTTATTTGTTTTTCTAAAAGATTTCTTTCTGCCTCACTAGTAACATTTTCATATTGTTCTTCTAACTTTGAAATTTGCCATTCATTATCAGCTCTTTCTTGTTCAAGATAATCATATATTTCTTGATGATTACGAAGATATGTATCAAAATTACTATATAATTGATCTGTAGTTCTTAAAGTAGTTTTTTCAACATGATATTTAGTTATAGCAGATTCAAATTCTTTAGTAGTATTACCGTTTACATCTAAATATTCATATAAAGGTCTTTGATTAGTTCTTGCTAAAGTCATAGCATTAACATAATTAAAAGCATTATCTAAATTAACACCATGAATAGGACTTTTATAAGTCGCAAGACTATTTGTTTCTTCATCAAATCTATATTCATTTTCAGCTAACCATCTATCTGCTGTAATAGGTGATAATTTACCTGTATCTGCTAAAGCTTGAACTTCTTTCTTTTTAATTTCATAATCTTGATTAGCTTTTATTCTAGCTAATAAACCTGAATCTTGAAGATATGTTCCACTTAGTTCAATTGCTTTATTTAAAGCATTAGCATAATTACCAAAACTTGCTTCTTTATTAATTATATTATTAATTTCTTCAACTTTTGTATCAAACCAATCATAGTCGGCTACATTTAATTGAGCTTTTATATTAGCAAGACCAGCATTTAATCTAGACATTTCTTCTCTAGCAGCTAAATCCCTTTGATCTATTTTATTTAGAGCTTGAGCATAAGCATCAAGATTCATTCTAACAGGAGTTCTAACTGCAACTCCATTTATTTCATCAAGTGTAGGCATATTTATTGTCTATTTATTTAAGTGCAAATATAACGATTATAGGAATATACACAAATATATTCCTATAAAAATTCTTAATTATCCAATCTTACTTGTTTCTTTATCTTCTCCAAGATAATGACGTCTTTGCCAAGGTGTCATTCTACCTCTAATTTTATTCATTAAAGCTATTTGTTCTTCTGTCTTTGCAACATTTCTAAATCTATTATAATATTCTGCATCAACTTCAGGTCCAAAAGTTCCTCCATTAAGTAAGAAAGTTTCATCGCTTCCAGGATTACTTGCAGCCATATAAGCTCTTAAAGCATCAGTATCTGATTTTCTTTGATTAATTGCAGTATATAAATTAGTTCCAGCTCTATTAAATCCTGCTAACATATTACTCCAATTTTGTCCTCTCATAAGAGTACGATTATTTCCTAATTCTCTTTCACGATTAATAGTATCTGCTACTTGTGCTGACCATAAATTTTTAGCTGCTATATTTCTTTGTCTTACACCTTGTTCTAATTGAGCTTGCTGATTTCTCATATTAGCATTATAATTAGCAGCATAATCAATTAATTCGTTTTGTTTCAAACCATAATCAAGATTATTCAATCTCATTCTAGCTTGAGCAAGTTGAGAATTAGCACTATTTCTACCTATAGTTGTATTACCTGCTAATCTCATTCTTTCTAAATTAGCAAGTTGTCCTGCATTATGATATTTAGTATCTAAAATAACAGGTGTTTCTTCATAATAATTAGGTTTTTGAAGATTTACATTTAATTTCTTATATGCATTATTATTAATTAATGCTGTACCTAAAGCAGTTGCTATATCACTACCAAAATTAATCCAATCTCCATAACCTGCTTTATGTCTATTTCCTTTTACAGGGGTGCTGTTATTACCATTAGCTTTTTGTTGTATAGGAAATACTATATCAGGATTATAACCTAATTCTATTGCTTTAGCAGGACTAAGTCCTCCTAATTCTTTTAATTTAAGTCTTTTACTAAATACTTGCATACTATCATCAGTAAAACGAACAGGTTCTCCACCTTCAAGTTCTACAGTTTTATTACCTATTTTCATTCCTATACCTGTTTGTCCACTTTCGTTTACTTGATTATGAGAACTCCCCTCTAAAAGGAATGCATTGTTACCAAGTGGAACTATTCCTGTAAGTCCATCAGTTATTTCAACTTTAGCACCTGTAGCAGCTCTAAGACTTTTTTTACCACCACAAGCATAAATTAAATCTTGTCCTAAATTTCTTCTTCTCAATTCCTCATTAGCATAATAATTATTTAAAGTATTTGCTTGATTATTAGCCATAAGTAATTGATTTTGTCTTTGTAATTCAGCATTTTGTGCTGCAATATTATCATTGTTCATTTGAACTTGAGCTTGTCTATTTTTCCAATTACTATATAAACTAGCAGCTGTACTAGCTAAACCAATAACTGCTCCAATCCAAGCTTGAGGTCTTTGACCTCCACGTTTTAAACTATATCTACTCATAATTTACTAATATTTACATCCAATGTTTCAAATTTAAGATTAAGATCTGCTTCATTTCTTTCAAATACAAATCTAAGAATAAAATATTTACCATTTATTAAACTTCTCATATCTGATTTTTCAAGTCCTGAAGGATATAAATTACCATGTTCTTGATAAACTTCTTTCATTTGATTATTAACATCTTGTTGTTGAAGTTCATCATTTGTTACATCTTTATTTATATTTTCTCTAAACCAATTAAAATTCCATACACCATTATTCCAACGAGGTTTATCAATTTTTAAATCTTTAACACCTCCAGTTTTAGGTTCATTATATAAAGGTTTAGATATATCTAATTCACCACTAAAAGTTAAATCAGTACATATAAAAAGTTTAAATCCACTATATAATCTTAATTCATTTTGATGTTTTTGATTATCAAAATCTGTATTAAAATATTGATCAATTATATTTGTACTATAACCATAATAATTATTTCTACTTAGTATATAAGATATAGAATTTAATGTTTTAGGAACTTCATATAAATCATTAAATATTATATCTACATAAGAACATATTTTATCATCATATTTGATTGTATCAAACAAAGGATATTTATTTGTTTTAAAACTATCAGTATCTAATGTTTTATTATTCCAAATAAATAATTCAGTATTATGTTCTTTTGAGAATAAATAACTATTATTATAAGTTTTATAATTATTATCAAATGTATAGTCGTGTAAACTTATAAAAGTATTAGTATCAAAACTATAACTTAATGTTATATAAGTAGATACATTGTAATCACTTCTTAAAGTTATTAATAATCTATTACTTATATAATCTTCAGCAAATCTTATATAAGAATAATTATTATTATCCATAAACTGTTTTATAAGTTTATGAATATCACCAGATATAGGTTTTATTTCTCCATTAAAAACAAATATAGATTTACTTATTCTATCAAACCAAATATATCCATGTTTTGTAAGAATAGATTCTTCTTTATTTTTAAGTCCACCAAAACCTTCTCCGCTAGGAGTTAATTCTCTATAATCAATATCAAATACATCAGGTATTTGTAATTGTGCATTTTCAGAAAGTTGATTACTTCTATCAAAAACAAATAAAGAATATTCTGTATGAACTAATAAATAAAGTCCATAACCTACAATATTTACAATATTACCTTTATTTTCAAGAATATTTTTGTAATTTTCTATACTAAAATGTCTAAATCCATTATTTAAACTTTCATCAGAAATTACATCACTTCTATATATTGTTTTATCAAAAGTATTTTGACTATCTTCATTATAATTAGTATAAGATTTTATAGGTTTAGAAGTATAAGCTGATTTTAATTCAAGAAAATCAGATAATTTATTAGGTTCAAGAACACTATTAAATACTGTTTCTTTAACATCTCCATGTTCATCAACTAAAACAAGACTACCTTTATCATAATCTTGTTTTAATGACATAGCATTTATAGGAGTATTAGAATAATTATTATAAAGAAATTGTGTTATTACATATTTACCTATCTTATTACCTTCTTTATCATAATTATGATTTGTTACAGGAGATAATATATATTCTCCATTATAAACAAATACTTTTTCATAATTAAAAAATCCAGGTAAAAAACAATAAGCTGTATTATAATCAGTTTTTAATATAGATTTATTTTCTTGTATAAAAACAATATTAGTTAGTTGATATAAAGTTTTATAATTATTTTGATATATATTTTTATTATCTATACATAATGTATATTTTCTTGATATTTTATCAGAATTTCCTTTTTGAAAATCATTAATATCAGAAACAAGTTTTATATGTTTTTCTTTATAAGGTTCTACATATGTACATTTGTTTAAAATAGGATATATACTAGGTACATGAGTTCCAGTAGGATCTATACATATTGTTTCTAAAATATTATTTCCTGTTAATTCTCTTATATTATATAAATAATCAGTAACTGTAAAATATTTATAAATAATTTTACTTTCACTTTGTTCTTTTCTTTCATCTACACCTACTACAGGAATAGACACTATATTTACATTTTCATAACTTATAAAAAATCCTATAAATTCAGTATTATTTAATTCTTTTATATTTAATCTAAATTCAGGAACTATTAATTTATTATTATATTGAGTCCAAATACCAGGACAATAAAAATAATATGTTCCATTTATTAGTATTCTATAAAAGAAATTTAAAGGTTCATCTCCATATAAATAAGCTATTTTAGTATTTTCATCTATTATAGGTTCATTTTTAGGAGATATTCTATAACCTTCAGTTACAGACATATCTTTTCTAACAAAATGAATATAAAAATTATATACTTGTCCTGGTATTAAAGTTCTATTATTATTGTAATGAAGTCCTATATTAGAATAGTCAAATAATATTTCTCGTTGTTCAAATTTAAGAAAAAATTTAGTATGATTATCTTCAGTAAATCGCCATTGTGGAGTGCTTACTCCATAATCACTAACAATATCAGAAAATTCACTATTTCCATTTATAGTCCAAAGTAAAACACCAAAATATGCTTTTTTTAAATTTACAGTAATATTTCCTTGTTTTAATATAATATCATTATTTCCATTTGTTATTACTTTTATATGATCATCAAATATTACATTATAATTAGTATTAGAATGTTGATTTTGATCATAAACTATATTTATACAATGAGCTAATCTTATAGATTTCTTTAAATTACTAACATCATTATCTTCAGGTATTATCCAAAATTCAGCATCTCCTGAAACTCCTTGTATAGGATTACTAGATAAATTATAATTATCTTCTGGTGCTATGGGAGTTATAGAATTTTTCCAACTTTGTACATTTAAATAATCTATAGCATTATGTATAAAATCATATGCTTTATTATATAATCCTATTTTTTGTAAAAATTTTTGACTTTCTTCTGTATTTAAATTTGATATAAGACCATTATCTAAATTACATACATATTCAAGATCTGCTGTATTATCATTTCCATAATATGAATATACTTGATATTCGTATTTATCATCTAAATTTACAGGAACATCTATAGTTTTTAAAAAAGCTGTTACTTTACTTGCTATTTCTTGATTCTTCCTATAATCATTTTTATTAAAAGAATAATTAGATAAATATAATCTATTATTATAATTTAATAAATTTTTTACATTATAAAATTGATTAGGATCTTCTAAAAAATTATCTATATTTATTTCTTCTAAAAAATCATTATTAGAAACATTTATATTTTTGATATTAATATCATAGTTATTTAATATTCTTCCTTTTACATCAGAATCATGTTTAATAACATATCCTATCTGATATTTTTCAAATTTATCTTTTTCTATATTTAAATTTAATAATATAGACCTATTTGAAATTAAATTTGTATTTATAAGTATATTTTTAGTACCAGATATTTCCAAATAACCTTCATCATATTTATGTTTAGGTCTTTCTTTTATTACAGAATCTAATATAATAATATCATCTGTTAATTGAAACCATTTAGTATAAGTATCTTTACTTATTATAAATCTTATAAAAAATGTATATACTCCACAAACTAATGAACCTTTTTGTTCTACAATATAATTTATATCAAATTTAGGTATTTCTTCTTCTAAATTATATGTAATTTTATCAGTAGATTTACAAGTATCAAGATTCATTATTTTTAATGGAACATCTTTATTTGCATTTTTCTCTGAAATAGCTATTATAAGTTCATTTTTATAATTGTATGCAAATGTTCCAAATACTTCACCACCTTCCCATTTCCAATTAGATTCTACTTTTTTACTTAATGCATTATTAACTTCATTTAATCTATAAATTTTAGATTCAAGGCTATTATTATTATATAAAAATATAATAATTTCTTCATTACAAGGAATAACTCCAACAATTTTATATCCTTCTCCAATTATTTCTTTAGCATCAAACGCTGAAGTAAATCCATATTCATTAGTAATAGAAGAACTAATAGGATCTAGCATTATATTCTTAGCTCCTATTATACTTCCACTTTTAATATCCTTAGGATTTTTATTTAATTGTAGTCTTTTTATAATATCCATAACTTAACTTCTAGGTAAAAATGTAGCATTATAGAAAAAGTTATTCCAACCACCATTATCTTTAGCAATACTGTTTTTAACAGAAGCAGCTGCTTTAGATTTAATTCCTTTCCACTGAAAATAAGGATTAAGTGCTGGATTAGGAGATGTTAAACTATATACAGGATGTTTAGAACCTCTACTAAGATATTTAAACATACAATACCAAGCAAGAGCTTCAAGAAGATTACCATCTTCATAAATATAAGGACAATCACACTGATAATATTCGTCATAATAAGTAGCTACTTCATAACTTTCTACTTCAATTTCATCAGCATCAAAGCCTAAAATTATATTATCATTTTTATCTAATACAAAATAATATCCTTTTAAATCTTGACCTTCAGTACAACCATATACTTTATTTCTATCATAAACAGGAACTTCAGTGTGATTATAAAATACCTTTAATTCTTTTGCATTTAATGCACAAGGAAATTTTGCAACTCTCTCAGAAACAGCTAAAGTTCTAACCTTCTTTTCCATAGGTAGAACTTTCATTTGAGATAGAGCATCAATAGTCCATGCTGCTACTCTAGGTATCCAATCACTTTCACTAATATTAAAATCATTATCAATTTTTCCTATCAGCCTTTCCAAACCTATATGATTTTTGATCTTCATTTCTTATAAATTTAGTATAAAAAATATCATCAACCTGAGTACAAAGAGTTGCTTTTGTTTTAACATCAACTTTAAGTTTTGCAATCTCTTCTACTTTATAATTACATTCTCTTATTAAATCATCATTTGTTTTTCCTCTAAGATCTCTATTTCTCCAATCATTAGCTACAAATTCAAAATTACCAGCATTTTCAAAATGACAATCAAATAAGCAAACTTCGTAATTATATTCATTTTCTTTATAAACTCTATAATCAACTCCATCATACTCCATACCCATTCTATGATATTGAGCTTCTTCTTCTTTATTATAAAGTTTTTTACCTTCAGCTAAAAGCTGCTCTTTTCTTTCTTTTGTTTTCTTATAATCTATAAGTTTCTTTCTAGAATATTGTTTTACTCTATTAACACATACACAACCTATATTATGACCAAATACATAACCATATCCATCTAATACAAGTTTTTCGTGAACTTTAAGGAAATAAGTTTCCATAAATTCAGTATATTGTTTAAGAGTCAAATTAAGAACTTTATCACAAAGTTCTATTTGTCTTTGAATATCATGTATTTCTTCTTGCAAAAGCGAATATTTATATATTTCATAAAGTTCAGCAATAACTTCAAATTCACCACCACCTTTAAGATACATTCCTTTTGCAGTTCTTACAAATTTACCTGTTGTATATTTATTATCAACAAATTCTTCATAAGAATTTAAATCTACATTATATTCTTTTTTAATTTGATCTACATACTCAACACATTTATTGTGAAGCTTTATAGATTCTTCTTCTTTGTCTTTTAGACTATCTACAAATTTCTCCTTTTTTGCAGAATATGCTCGCATACAAGCAGTTTTATATTCTGACAGCTTTGTAGGTATTTCTTTAATAGCCATAACTTATTAATTATTAAATTTTACTTCATTAGGAATTTCATTAGTCTGCCTAATTGTTGAAAGTAAATCTCTCTTATATATTAATTCTTTTATTTGTCCAATCATATCTTCAGATAATAACCATTCATTATTATCCATAGCAATAGTCATTTCGTCATCACCTTGCATTATAGCAATTTCATTTGGATGTTCAAAAGCAGACTCAATTACAATTTTATCTAACTTTATACTATTACAATTAGTAGGAAATAAATAAATATATTCATTAATATAATCATAACAAATCATTCCACTAAGACCTGGAACTGCATTTCTAAATCTAGCACTTGTTTCCTTGATATAAGGAAAAACTCTGCTAGTTGCAAAACCAACAGAGCTTACTCTATCAAACGGAAGATTATTTGTTAATCTTATAGGTCTAGGAACTTTTTGTGTAGTTCTCTTTATTTTAGCAATATCTATTTCAATTCCTTCAGGAATTTGAATATCTCCATCATTAACATTTGTTAATGAAACTTCAAATCTTTGAGTTAATATTTTATCAACATAACCATGATTCTCATAACTACGTCTAACAACCTCATTACGAGTTTGTACAATCAATAGTTTAAGATTTTCACGAAGTGCTTTATTGTTGGGCATACCAACACTGTGAGCAAATTCAGATACAAGTTGATTTATACTAGCCATAAAAATATGAATAATTATCTTAATTAAAGCACCCCCGTAAAAGAAGAACAACATTAAAGTTATTATCTCTAACTACTTTATGTTTATTAACCAAAATCACTAACCTAATTATTAAGATAAATTACACAATATGAATAAGTGCGTATGAAAGAAAATCTGTTTAACCATATCCCAGAATAGTATATTCTTTTCTTACAGGGGTGCTTATATTTATATTATGTATATTATTATTAATTATATATTATATAATATTATTATATATAATATGTATTGCAAATATATAATATATAAATAAGAAAAACAAGCCCATAACCCTGCTGGGATATGCTTTGACGGCATATTTAAACTTAAATTAAGTATCTAACTACCTGAAAATTAATGCGTTTAGAGCCAAAATTAAATTATTATAAAACATTTAGATATAGACAGCTATAAAATTACATTGATCATTTTCTTTATCATCTTTGATGCTAAGAACCCTATAGTATATGCTGGTGCTTCTCCTTCATCATTAACTTTATAACATTTTAAAAGAGCTTGTTTTATATGTTCAGCCTCATGTACTGCTGAATTAATATAATCATAATAATCAGAATGTTTATTAAAAAGCAAAATACTAGTTTTATATTTACAATTACTTATTGTTACAGCTTTTGCTCTTTGTGTTTTCATTTGATAATATATATCATTTATGATATAATTAGGACATTGTATTTCTTTCAAAGTATTAGCTATAATATTGAAAAGGCTATAATCTACATTATAGTAAATTATAACCTTCCAATAATGTTCTACATTAAATACTTGTTTAATCATATAAATTCAGACCAATCAATAGGTTCTCCTAACCATTTCATATCTGCAATCCATCTATTAAACATAAGACCTTCTGCACCATCAGAATCATCTAATGTATCTTTAATATATTTAGCTAAATATTGTTCATTAGGAATAGCACTTCCTAAATAATCAAATTTACACATATTAGCTACATATACACAATCATAAAGTTTTGCATACTTAACTTTTATATTATAAGATTTAAGAAGATTTTCAACTTGTTCCTTAGTATAAGGAGTTATATTTTTCTTATTTCCATTTTCATCATCAGCATACATTAAACTTACTGCATAATCACAAAGTTCTTTAGTAAAATGAGGTCCATAATGACTCATATAAATATATAAATCATCAGGTAATACTTCATAAGCTGTAAAATTTTCTCTTCGTTTCATAGCTTTTTAAATTATAAGAGCAACGAAATCAAGTATTAGAAATCGTTGCTCTTGATTAGTAATTTAACGCATACCACCTCTACGATAACGCTTACTCATACGAGGATCTTCATCACGCCAATCTTCATCTTCACGATAATCCTCATCATAATCATCATCATCTTCGTCATGCATTTTATCTTCAAAGCACTCAATAAGTTCTTTAGTAAATTTATGCATTTTCTTTAACTTCTTTAAAGTATCTTTACTTTCAGAAGAACGAAATTTAACTACCATCATAATTTATTATTCTTTTTTATCATTTCCAGGTTTAAGCAAGGAAAGTATTTCTTTTAGTGAACCTTCCATTGAATTAACTTTATCTCTTAATTCTTTAACTTCATCATCATTTACTGATTGCCGTAAATTAGGATTAATTTGTTTTTGTAAAGATTCATATTCAACTTTTAAATGTTTATCTTTCTCAATATTATTAAGTCTGTTATCAACATTCATGAGTTGAGAATCTATAAAAGCATTAAGAGCTTCTTTACTATCAGCAATAACAAAAGAGTTTTCTCCAAAATCAGCAATACTTGTGTTGCTGGGCACTTGTTGGAACTCACGTCTTTCACCATTAACTGTTGCAACTATATCCACAACCATTTCTGTAAGTGGATAGAAACCATTAGGTTTATTTTTAAGTCTAGGTAGACTTACACTAACAATAGGAGCTGTAAAATATTTAAAAGTTTCTTTAGCATCATATCCATAAAGAATACTTCCTTGCGTTAAATTTGAAAACATAGTTATTAACTTTTTAAATTATTATATTAAGCAGTTGTACGGGACATTAATGTTAATAAGCCTTTACTTCTATCATTAAATATAAGTATATTACTTACATTTAATAATTCTGCAGCAGTTACCGGAGTACCATTAGGCAATGTTAAAGCTCTAGTAGTATCATTCATAGTAAGAGTTACAGGAAGAGTAGTAGTTGCATCAGCAGGAATAACATCAGATATAATAATTGACATATATCCTATTGGTTGAACTCTACGAAAACCTAAAGCAATATTAATATTTTCTGTTCCAATAACAGTATTTGTAGATACAATATACGGAATACCACCTGCATTAGTTGCTATAACTTGATTACAACAATTCATACTTTTACCTCCTTATCCGTTAATTATAATACAATACCACCGCCAAAACCATTTCCATAACCATATCCATAACCACCTACATAAGGTGTAGCATTAGCAGCTACAAGATTAGGATATTGAACAGGAACAGTGTTAGGCTGTTTAGCTGCAAGTAAAGTTATCTTATCATTAAGAGCATTTATAGCAGCATTAAACATTTCACTTTGTTTATCGTTACTAATCTGATTGCGTAACTGAGTAATAATATCACCTTGTGTATTAATCTTATTCTGAAGTTCACGTTCTTTCAAATCACAGAACTCCTTAGTTATAAGAGTATTTTGACCAGCAATAGCATTAAGAATACTATTAGCATTTCTATCAGCCTGAGTTGATAAAGCATTAGTTTGCTGACATACAGCTAATTGATCAGCAGCTTCATTCTGAGCAAGTTGCAAACGAACACTAGCATCGTGAGCAGCAAGACTACTCTGAAGAGCAGCAGTCTGATTAGCAATAGCAAGTCTATTTTCGCAACAGCACTCACATAATTGTTTAGCAAGACCAGCATTACCAAGAGCAATAGCATTCTGAACTTCAAGACCTGACATACCAACTTGAGCACCAACTTGCTGAATAGAAGTCTGAAGAGTGAATATACCATTCTTAACAGTTTCTACACCTGTATTAACAATCTGAGCTAAAGTATTAATATTATCAAATCTACCATTCATTATTTCTGCAAGATACTGACGACCTTCATTACCATTCATTGATGCAACATAGTCATTAAAATTACCACGACCACCATTGTTCTGCCACATCATCCATAAGAATATTATCCAATACCAAGCGTTGTTACCACCAAAACCACCATTGTTACTAAGAGCCAACATAAGATTAGGGTCAATAGTAGAAGTAGCAGGTCTTGCTGCGTCTGGATAAATAAATACACCATCTTGTGCCATAATTTCTTCATTTAAGTTTTTAAAGTTGATTAAATTTAATATTTCAATTTCGCGCGTAATTGATTTATGGCACTAAGGTAATACGCACATCAGGTCAAACAAAATAATGCCGACAAAACAAAGAAAGCCGCTAAATATCAACTATTTAGCGACTGCAAGCACTACCGATTTACGGCACTGAATTTTACTTTACTTTATAATCTCTTATTGCTTTATCTAGTTCATCTTTATACCAATAAAGTTTTCCACCTTTATCTTTTCTACCTTTTGGTAGAATACCATCACGAACTAAATCATCAAATCTACTTCTACCTAATCCAAGATATTCATATGATTGTTCTTTATACATAGGTTTATGACGAAGAAGATCTAATACATCTAAACCTTGTTCATCTGTTGCCTCACATCTATCAAGTTCTATATTTGTAGCTAGTTCTCTTAATTCTCTAACTAACAACATTCTTAATCCTTCACGCATACTCTAAACTTGAAATATATTATTAAAAACAAAAATATTCCTGCTATTATTAAGTTTAACATTAATAAATTAACTGCATTTAATGGAATACCAACATAATAATCATACCAACTTAATGCTTCATTGACTACAATATAATGTATAAACATTCTATGCCATTTACAAAATCCAAATGTTATAGAAGTAACATAAAAGAAAATAATAGGAAGTAATGACATTCCACATATAGGAGAAATAATTGCATTACTTTTATCTGTAAAATAGGATAAAATAGTATCTGCTAGATACAATACCGCAGTTACCATTGGTATCTTCTCTAGCAGATACAAACTTATTTTATAAAGAGCTTTACCAATCAATTTCTCCTCCTTCATCATACCTAGTTCTTTTACCACTATAACCACCAGGAGGAGATTTAGGTTGAGGTCGTCTAGAACTATTGGATTTACTATTGGAACTTTTACTTGAATTACTCTTTGCCATCTTCTTTCTTTTTATAATCAAGACCTAAATATTTAAGTATAGGTTTAAATATCCAACTCCAACTAACAGGTGCAAGTATTGCACTATTAATAAGAACTCTTATATCATCAGCATTAGTAACCTTATAAAGCACCCCCGTAAGAAGAATGATTGCTACTAAAATGCCTCTTTTAGCCCAAGTACCAAGATTAAGTTTACAAGCAGTAAGACCTTGAATAACAAAGTAAGTTGCTAAATTAACTATAAGACAAAAAGCAAAATCAAAACTACTAAGAATTGATTGAATAATCTCATTAATAATATTTTCCATATATTAAAGTTTTAAACCATCAGCTGTTTTATCAATAACGTTTCCTGTGCTAGCATCTTTGCTATTAGGATAAGGATTAGGTTCATTAATACGTTTAAGTTCCATACCTAACCACATAACACCTTCTTGAAATTTAATTATACTTAATTCAACTTCTTTAGAAGGTTGAAGTTCTTTAACAGATTGAATTAATTCATCACCAAGTTGTCTAAATTCCTTAACTCTAGGAACATACTCTGTTCTATGAGCTAAAGTTTCTTCAGATAAATCAATACCTTCAAGTTTAGCACGTTCTTCAAGAACTGACATATAAGCTTGCATATATCCAAGTTGGTCAGCATAAAGACTTCTAGGACAAGTAGGTGTAAACTCAAGTTTACCTTCATCCCACTTATTACACATAGCAATAAGTTTTTCATATCTAATTTTAACTTGAAGATACTCTGCTATAAAACGTTCTTTATAATCAGAACTAAGCATTAAAGAAACAGTGTGTTTAAGTTCCATACGTTTAAGTTTTAATTTATTAATATAACGATTAATTATTTTATTTTTAGTATTATCATCTATTGTTAAATCCATTGTTATCATTTCCTTTTAAAGGGGAGTTAGAAATAACATTAGCAAGAATATTTCTAATAAAGTCATCCGTATTCTCTTGATTAATATTTGCTATATGATGAGAAATATAACCATACATTTGTTTTAACATAAAGTTATTTTCTTTAGTTAATCTAAGTAGTTCTTTCTCTTCATTAGCAGTCATAATTTGTTTATACTATTTATTAATTCTTCTTTATCTTTAAATACTTCATTTTCTTTAAATATTCTTTGACCTGGTTTAGTTCTATCTGGAAGTGGTGAACAAAAATATCTATTGTTTGTTGTTTTTACATCAGAATACATCATAGTATTACTTTCAATCCTATCTACAATTCCATAAGATAAATTTCCATCAAAGAAAGCCAATATTTTATCTCCAACTTTAAATTTAGTTTCAAACTTATATTCAATCATAACTAAATGTTGTATTTATTATTTCGTTATCTGTTTTATTTATAACATTTGTATGTATATCTTTTATAGTTATACATCCAAAAGGAGTAGTAATATAAACTTTATTATGTTTATTATCAGTAATTATCATATAACTATTAATATTAATAAATGATAGTCCAAAGATATATTACTATCTTCAGACTATCAATTTATTTAAGTTAATTATTGTTAATATTAAGCATTTCTAAGATTTTATTAGCAAGTTGTCCAGCCCATACTCTCCATTCTTGCATTTTATTATATCTTAATAAATCCTTTTCATCACCACTATCTTTATTTAAAATGATAGCTATTTGATCATCGTTAGAATATCTTAGATTAATAATATGTTTCTTCCAATTTCCATAATTATATTTACTATTAGTTTCATTAATGTAAATTGGAGCTAAACCATCAAAAGTAATTATATTATTTTCAATAGTAGCTAAGTTTAAATTAATTTTAATTTCACTAAAATCTTCAATATTACCTATATGAGAATAACCTTTAAATTTATCAAATATTAAAAGCTTACCAGCATCTGAATATACAATGTTATCAATCTTATACATAGTTTATTTTAATTTAAATTGTTAATTCTTCTGTAGTCCAACCTGAAGGAATTCTACTTGTAATATTAGAATAATTAGAACCTTGAGGATATTTAAGAATGCCATTTTCACCCCAACCTGTTGTATTAAGACTTACAGATTGATAATAAGATGGAGCTGTTATACTTAAAAATATTAATTCTGTTAATGGACAATTTTTACATAAATCTCCTTTAAATGTACTTAAAGTAGAAGGAAATTCTACATTAGTTAAATTAGAACATCGCTCAAATATTGAACTATATATATTATTAATATTTTTAAGTTTAACTTTTTTAATTGCAGTTCCGTATAAACTTGTACTATTTGTTATATTTGAATTTAATTTCATTAATACATTATAACCAGAATTTTGTATATTATAATTAGTTCTGTTTATAATTTTCTTTTTATTATCTATATAAAGATTTATAATATCATCTTTATATGTTGTACCATAAATAACTTTAATATTATTTCCTGTTGGATACTCAAATTCACTCAAAGTATTATCTATTACTTCTTGATTTATAGTACAACTTTTTGTAATTGTATCAATTGTAACATTAAAAGTTCTTGTAATAGGTGTATTACCTTCATTTTGAGCAAAGAAGTTATCCTCTTGTTCCATATCTTCAACTATTACTTCTTGTCCTTGAGTTCCATCAGCGTAATGACCATTATAAGTTTTAGCTACATGAAGAATAGTTCCTATAGCTTGTCCAGGAACATCATCGCCTGTAACTGTAAAATCTACAGGATCGCCTTCTGGTGTAAATTCATCAGTAAAATGATCTGCAATAGCAGGAAATGCATTTTGGAAAGCTGATAACATATCATGACGAACCACAATGCATTTTCCTCCAAGACGTGAATTAATTAAATTACAAGTTTGAGGAACACTTGTATTATTAAGCAAATATAATTTGCCATAAAGATAATAGTTTCCTATATAATTTATTTCCTTATCACAATAAATATTTACATCTAAATTAGTTACGTTGGCTATAACCCTATCTGGAATTATTGTTGTATCTTTAAAAAATAAATTTGAAATGTCGTTAACAAAATATTTATAATTATTATCATTTGATAATTCAAAATATATTTCTATATCTTTTGCATAAAAACAACCATAATTTTCTTGTTTTATATAATCTGATTCTAAAACTTTTAATGTTATATTACTAGTAAGCCAATAGCTTCCACTACTACCAATACCACCAGTACATACTGAACCATTATTTATATTTAATTTATTGAATGTTACAGTACGTAAAATATCTCTATTATTATTCCAAAAACATAAACCAGCTGATTGTGTAATAATTATAGGTTTTGTAAATATTAAATCTGAATTTATTCTTAAATTTAAACCATTTATTGTAATAGGTTTTATATTATCTATAAATTCTAATTTATTTAATTTATAAGAAGATTCATTATTTACAGTATTATAATATTTTAACGCATTATTGCCTATTACTACTATATTTTCTGGTATTGTTATTTCAATTATATTACATGCATAAAAACAATAATCTGGTATTTCTGTAAGTCCAGTAAAATATTTTAAAGCATCTAAATTTGTACAATAATTTCTAAAATTAGTATTGTTATAAAATATACTATTAGCTTGTGTAGGAGTTAAATGTTGATATAAATCTTCATTTACAACTGCATTACATTCTGCTTTAGTCATATAATCTGCACTTGCACAAAGAAGATCCCCATTAGCATTATAATTACTATGCATTACTTCTACAAGATAAGGATCTGTTTCTTTTGTAAATGCAATAGAATTATTAAAAGCTGATACATTCATAGTTGTAGTTAGAATTGTACTATCATCAGCAACTTTCTTTAATGTTAATGTTAAAGTACCAGTTTCATTTATAGGACTACCAAATAATTCAAGTATGCAAGATTGTAAATTTTGAGATGCTATTCTAACAGAATTAGTAATATCACCTGTTAAAGTCCATTCTGCATACATTTTATCATTTGTATTAATACCTGTTGTAGTTGTAGACCAATTATATGTTTCTCTACTTTCAACTCTAGCAGGACCATTAATAGTAGCATTTGCAGGATATACACGTTTTCTTACAACAATATTCATTGTTTCATTAGTAATATCACCTGTTGTTGCATCCTCAAAAGTAGCACGAATTGTAATATTTTTATCACTACCTGTTACTTCAGGAACAGTAAGTAAACCTTGATTACTAATAGTTAATCCTGTAATACTAGCAGATTGAGTAATAGAATATGTAATAGTACCTTGTGCACCAGTAGCATTTACAACAGCATATTGATATTGACCATCAGAAAGTATATCATCAGGACCTGTAAAGAATATACCTGTAGCAATAAATCTAAGTGAAGCATCAGCATCAAAACAATTATTACCAAATACTTCTCTTAAACTATCAACTTGTTCAAGAGTTAAACTAGAAAGAACACATCTACCTTTTAATGTAAGATAACCTTTAGATTTAACATATTGACCAAACTCAATAATATCATCAGGATCTATATTATTCCAATTAATATTATCTACATAAACATCTAATTGACCTTGAACATCACCTCTAGCATTCATCCAAGCAAAAAGTTTAGTAGGTGCATCTGTAAATCCAGCAATATTACAATTACGAATATCAATATTTGTAATAGTTTCACCATTATTTACTAAACTTAAAGTTTGTAATGTTGTTATCTCTTTAAGGGCGAGTCGTTGTAAATTAGCAGGCAAATATAATGCACTAATAGGTGCTGCATCAGGAAATACTATATTAGTTAAATTAGCACACCCACGAGCATCTAATTCTTCAAGATAATTATTTTGTGATAAATCAATACTTACAAGACCATTAAAGTTGCAAATACCAAGTTTCTTTAAATATTTAGCTTTACCTAAATTAGTTAATTGTGTTAAAGCATTAACATTTACTTCAGAAATTTCAGTACCTAAAATCAATTCTTCAAGTGAAGAATCAAAAGCTTCTGAATTAATAGCCTCAAGATGAATTTCAGTAAGATATTGAGATATAGCAGAAATATCAATCTTCTTAGCAAATACAGCATTATAGAAATCTAATGATGCACCAACATAAAGTTCATCGCTAATTTGCATAGCAATAGGAACATCAACAGTTCCAATTACACCAGCAACTATAGGTACACCACCTTTACCATAACCATAAACTTGACCTGTTCTAGCAGGAGTTATATAAGCATTTACAGGAGCAGGTAATGTAACAGAAGATACACGTACAAGGAATACATTAGCTTTATAAGCACCTGTAACATTAATTGCATCATATAATGCAAATCTGTTAGATAACCACCATTGACGATGAGTATCACGAGCACCTTGAAGTTTAGGAAGACCTACTGAGTTATTATCATTAAGCCAAGGATCAAGATACTTATACTGAGAATCAAGATTATGTATTCTTTCAGACCACTTCTTAGATTGTTCATTATTATACATATTTATAGCAGCTGCATATGTAAGACCTACATTATAAAGAGCTTGGTCTACAATTTTAACAATTGCCATAAAATCAGCATCAGCTTCAAGATTATTCCAAAGAACAGAATCATGACCAGCATAACAATAACTATTACCTGTTCTAGGATCAATAGTTTGTCTATCAATATTATATCCAAATGCTAATGCACCATTGTTATCCAAACCATTAATAGTATCATTATCGTAAAGAATATAATACCAATGCTGACCATCTTCAGTTGTAAACATTGCATTTTTAACAGTCTGGTCTACAGCTCCTTGACGCATAAGATAAACATAATAAGCAGCCATCTTATAAACATCCATATGAAGCCATTTTTGTTCACTAAATGTAGCCATAACTGAAACATCGTCTACAACTACCTGACCTCCTTGAACTTTAGCAGCAGTTTTCAATCCATTAATCCAAGTTGCAAAAGTTTTAAGAGCTTGATCTGCACGAGTTTGTTCTGAAGGTTTACCACTATCATCAGGATAACGAGCTTCAAAAGCACGTTGCCATCCTTTCATGGTTTTACCTTCATATTGAATATCAGTATCCCAATTACTTAAATCAGTAAATAAGTTTTCAGGATAGTCACCATTAACAACTTCCCAACATTCCATATGTTCATTATTAAAGCCAGGAACATCTTTAAAACCAAATACTGATTCAGTTGATTTATCGTTATTCCAATTATATTTTCCTAAGAATATAAGAGGATCATTTTCATTAAGATGATAGAAAAGTACAATAGGAAATCCATCAATAGCAGTACGAACATCATATTCATAGTTATTATCAATAGCAGCTTGCTGAGCTTGTGTTCTACAAGGAGTAGTACCATTATAAGGAATACTTCCTTTTTGACAATATCTTTGATCTATATTCTGAATAACTGCATTTTTAAGAAGATTATTCCAAAGTCTTGCAGTACCTGTATTATGTGTTGAAGAAGATTCAGCATAATCAGCTTTCAAACACCAAGTTTTAACTGGCTGAGCACCTTGTTTGAAAGCATAAAGTCTATCTTCACCTGTATATTCAGTACCTTCATAATCGTACATCTTAGTTGTATAAGATGCTACAGTTTCATCTTTACTATCAGCCTGAGTATAGAAACGGAAATTCTTTTTAGGATAGTTCATAGAAGATGTACCCTGACAACGCATACTAGCATCAACAAGAGTAAGATTTCTAGTAGGATCATCAGTATTTATAACTTCAATCTTAGCCATCTTTCTATATGTTCCTTTATCTGCTTTTGTAAAGTCTTGAAGTTCTTGAACATTACCTGTTATAATTATAATAGGAGTTTGAGCAGAAAGTTTATCAAGTGATAATGAACCACCTGTATAAATATCATTCTTATCATAAGCTTCTAATAATTCATCAACAGTAGGTCTGTAAAGAATATAGTTATTAAGAACTTCATCAAGACGTAAAGCTCTTCTATAAAATCTTAATTGATAAAGAACAATATTAGCATCAGCACTACCTGCAAATACAGCATATATATTTGATGTAAAACTATCACCAACTTGATAATTCTTTACACCAGAAAGAATACCATTAATAAAGATAAATACAAGACCTTTATTAACAGCAGCATTTAAAGGATTAATTACAAATGTAATTCTATTTCTTTCTTCAGCTTTATATTTACAAGATAATTCAACACCTTGTTGTGATACAATCTTAGCTTCAGATGCAGTAATTCTAATACCAACACCATTTTGCATCAAAGTGCAAATTATTTCATCATCATCAAGAACTCGTCTTGTTTCAAATTCAAATTCAAATGTACCACCATTTTGAACAATATTATAATTTAAAGGCGCACAATTAAATGCAAGAGAAGCTCCAGCACCTATCATTAATCCTTCACCTGTCCAACCATTTCTTTCAGTATAATCAAATCCACTCATAGAAGCAGCATAAGTACTACCACTCAAAGCATGGAAAGACCAATTCTCTAATCGTTTATCAATAGATGTATTAACTCTACAATTACCTTCAAATTCAAATTCAGTATTACCTATTGTATCTAAATCTAAACTTGATTGTTCAACATCTACATTATATTCCAATGTTGTACCATTTAAACTAAATGATAAACTTGTTGAACCTGCACTAAATGCTTTTAATTCATAAGTATATTCATTATAATTATCAGCATTTACTGTAGTAGTTTTACCAGCAATAGTTATTTCAAGAGAATTTACTGCTACATTATTAGGATTATAAATAGCATACTTTATTTCTTTTGTCATATATTGCTCTACTGAACCCAAATCAATAGGATCATCAGTAGGATCAATAAGAGAAACTCCCCTATAAGAGAAAGAATTGACAATAATAGTATCTAAAGTTTGTCCTCTATAAACAATGAAATCTCTATATTGAGTATCACTATAGAAATTAACACTATTAATATTAACAACTGCCCTATATTGAAGATTATGTCTACCTTCAGCTAATTGTGATACAGAAATATATCTTGTTAAAGTTGTAGAAGATTGAGATGTTTCATCAGTTTGAGAATCAAAAGGAAGTTGAACTCCATCAACAAACCATTCAATTCTTTTAGTACCTGTACCTTCAATATGTACAGCAGCTTCAATAACTTCATTCTCAGAACCATAAACTTCTGATAAATCTAAATCATCAGATACTCTAAGAACAATAGCATGATACATTAATGATATAGAACTACCTACACCATAAGTAACTGCTGCTACTGATAAAGTAACAACATTAGTTCCTTCAGTTAAATATTCATCAATATTTAAGCTAAATAATGTACCATAAGTTGCATTTCTATGAAGTGTAGTTACAGCTGAACCATTACGAATTGTAATTGTAACTTTAAACTCATCACTAATTTCAGCACCACCTTTATTTAAAACTTTAAAGTAAGCCTGAATATAGTTACCTGTATCACCATAATTAATATAATTGATAGTTTCAGTATTTTCTAAATCTATAGCAACTACATAATTTGATGCTAAAGGAACAGTACCTATAAGCAAATCTGCATATTGTACAGGATCTGACATATAAAGGTTATAGTTATCTTCATCTGCAAATAATAAATAATTTTCATTACTAGCATCTGGATGGAGATAACCAACTTTATTGTCAAATTGTTCCTTTATATAATTTTGAACTGATCTACCACTAAAAGGATAATTATGATATGTAGGATCTTTACCCCAATCAGTATATTTATCAGGAATAGGATTATTTGAATATTTTTTAGCCATATTAGTTAATATTTAATTTTAATAACCATATTGTAAAGTATCAGCTTCAACATCTTCAATTTCAATAATAAGTTCTGGATTCCAACCAGGATAAATTTGTGTTGTTACAAAATTATCTTGATTAACAAGACGAACTGAAAGTTGAATTGCATCATCAGTTATATTTTTAATCACTACAGGTCTACCTGGAGAAAAATTACCTTCAGGTACATCTTGTAATACACTCACTTGTAGGCTATTAGGACAGCCATTTTCATTTATAATAATTGTTTTTTCACCCATTTTTCCAACCATCAAAGTTATCCCAGAATGTATTATTAATCCAATATCCCATATTAAATACGGATTGTACTACATCTGTACTAATTTTTTTAACTCCATTAAATATTGTACTTATAATAAGACTACCACATCGTATAGCACTTATTACTTGTTCTCCTTTAAGTACTGCCATTTCCTTCTATTATTTCTGGTTCATAAATCATATAAAATTTATTAGGATTAGGATTTTCTATTTCATCATACTCTGCTTGTGTAAGAACAACAAATTTAGCATTAAAATAGTCATCTATTGCCTGTAATACAAATTCATATATTCCTCCTGACGTAACAGGTTTATTACTTCCTTCAGTAGGAGTAGTATCAAAAATTAAAGTACCTTCTGGAATTATTAAAGCGTCTACATAAGATTTTAAAACTTGTAAACTTCTTGCAGTAGGAGCTTTAGTTTTAGACTTAAATTTAATATTAGAAATATCAGAAGAATTGTTAGCATTAACAAGATCATCTTCAGATACATTAATATCTAGACGAACACCATTAAAAACAATTTTTCTAACTATAGGCATAATTAATTAATTTATTTTAAATTATTGACCTACTACTACTTCTGGATTACTTATATAATATTCAACATTTTGATTCATAACACGATTTCCCATTTCTGCATATAATATATTTCCACTAAATTCAACATCTTCATATACAATTTCTACATAATTATTACCTGTAGCTATTGTTCCTTGTAATAAAATAGGACTAGTATTACTTCTTGGAGCATATAAATTAACATCTACTGGACTATCAGCTACAACATTATTAGGTAAACTAAATTTTACACAATGTGTACCACCTGAAGTTAAACCTGGTGTTATTTCTAAAGCTATTCTAGGAACATTAGCATCAATTTCTATATTAGAAGTAGCTAACATATAATTTTGAGTAGAACTTATAGTAGTAGTATTTAAAGATATATTACAATTTCTATCAAGACCTGAAGCACTGATACCTAAAAGTAAAGATGAAGTTCCTGCTAATAATATTCCATTTATAATTTCAACTCTATTATCTGTTCTTGTTAAAGTTAAAATTATATTAACATCAACATCAACATTACCTGATGCTAATATGTTAATACCTCCATTAGGATAATAAGATGGATCAAAAATAGGTGTTATTATTATATTAGTTTTAGCATTAACACCAGCGATTAACATCCTATCATTTATTAATTTACAAATTTGTATATTAGGAGTATCATTAAATAATATAAAATAAAACATTCTATCTTCTGAAAAATCATCAATTGATTTTTCAACATATGTATCAGAAGGAGTTAATGTTAATATATCTAAAATATTAGAAACTTTTAATTCTTCTTGTTGTTGATTATATAATGTATTTATACTTAATATAAGTAATTTAGCGTTTACTAATAAAGCAGGATTTCCTATAATATTTGCTCTTTGAAATATTAATTTTTTATTTGAAACATCTGAACTATCATAAATAACATTTAAAGAACAACATGTTTTATTATTAATAGCATTTATCGCACTATAAACATCTCCACTTGTTGCTAATTTATTAGAATCAGGTATTATTCCAACTTCAACTTCAGGAATATCTTTTTTCTTTATATACTTGAAACCACCTTCATTATTATGTAAAGTTTCATCGTATATGAGCATATCACCATCTTCAGGTTCAATACCATCAGGAAGCTGTAATGCATTTTCATCATCTAAATTAAGAGCATTACCGTCTATATTTATATGTTTAATATTCATAATTAATTATTAACAGATTGTGTATTTATAACTAAAGTTTCACTTTCATCGTCATAGTATATTTCTAATTTAGACCATTGTCCGTTTTTACGAATATACATTCCATCATCTTGTGGAGCATCACCTTTAATAGTTTCTTCATTTATTTCATGCTGAGTTTTACTTCCATCTTGGATATAATCAGCATCTGTGACTTTTCCTCCAACTTGTGCAGGAATAAGATCATCAGGTATTCTTATACTCATAATTCTTGAGGTTTAGTTATTAATAATCTATAAGGATTATCTTGTGCAACAAATCCTTTATTATTTAATTTAAGACCATAAACACCATATTGTATTCCATTTATAATTATATCTGATACAGTTGTATCTACATCAAAATAAAATCCTTCAGACATATTAGTTTCATCTAAACGAACTTCATCTATTTGCATATGTCCAGATAATCTAGGAACAATTATATAAATATAATTTCCATCACGTGTAACATTAACAGGATATTCTTTTCCTACAACTGATGCTATATCTAACATAGGTTCAAGTTTATAATTAGAATTACCTATTACTTGATAATATGAACTTTCAGTAGGTGTTGCTTCTCCTATATAGCAACAAGGATATGCACAAATATCTATTATATTACTTTTCTTTATAGTTCCATCATAAAATACAGCTTCAACATAATATTTATTATGACCAACTACATTTAAATTAATAGTAAATTCTTTAGATGATTGATAATTAGCAATATCTATTATAATATCGTTTTCTACAACATCAATATTATGTAATTCTAATCTAAGAACATCTTTTGTTGAATTTACAACAGTAGCTAAAATTGTTCTATTAGTTCTAAATTCAGCTATAGAACTATCATATGTTACATTAACTACACAATCAACTTCTTCTGTTTCATTATTATAAGTACATATAATTTCTTTTATTGTACTTATTTCAGGATTTGTTATACTTGTAGCTTTTATTTTAACTAAACTATTTGAAGCATTTGATTTAATATATAAAACTCCTGTTGTACTATCTATATAAGCATATTGAGATCCTTCTCCTTGTATAACTTCCCAAACAACTCCTGTCTGTGTTGTATTATCTGGATGTAATATATAAGTATATTCTTGAGAAACACCCTCAATTTCATCAGGACCAATTATATCAATACTTTCTAATGGAATAACTATTCCTTCTTCTACATAATATTCTTTATTTTTAAAATCAAAATATATTGTAACATTTTCTTCTTTTACAGGGAAGCTTATATTATCTGGAATTACAAGATTTTTATATTTAAGTCCTAAAGTACTTTTAACATAGTTAAATATAACATTAGCACCTTTAATATCTCCTAATTCATATTTAGCACAAGCTCCACTAAACATATTAAAACATTCTATAATATTAGAATCTTTATCTGTACATGAAGCTTTACAATCTTTAAGCATATCTTCTCCGTAATCAGAAAGAGCTGCTAACATACTATAATATAATTCTAATTGTTCTAAAGGAACTCTTATATTAACATAGTCTGTTATATTTTTAATTGCATCATTCATAATTCTGATACTTGTCTAAATAAATTATTTATTCTATTCTTTTGTTGCTCAGTATAAAAATTTTCAAAATTAAAAGCTTTATAAGCATGAATAAGAATAGTGTACCATTGCAATCTAATAATAGAACTTTTACTAGGAACTAATCCAAGTTTATTACATTCCATTATAGAACTAGTAATGCTTACTACCCTTTTTTCAAGAGTAGTAAGCATTTCCTTTACAAAGTTAGCATCGTTTGCCATAATTTATGTATTAAAAGTTTTATTATTTACATAAGTGGAATACTCATTTATAGAAATATTAATTCTATTACTAACTTGTGTTATTCTTGCTATAGCATCTTGTCCATTGTAAACAATAGCTATTATATTATCCGCAATCTCCTTTATCCATTCCTCTTTTAGTTTTGATGCTACGTTTACTTCTTTAATTTCATAAGCTGAAAGACTAGAATAAAGTTTATAATATTCAGTACTAACTACTTTGTTAATATTGTTTACTATGTATTCTTTATTAGCTTTAATATTATTGTGAGCTATAATGTTTGCAGTTTCTTGAATTAACTTAAAACCAAAAGCTTTAAATCCTGCATCAATAGCACTTTCACATCTATTAGCTTGTTTTCTTTCAGTATCTTGTAAAGTTTTATCTAAGACGTTGCTAAGTTTGATAATATATTCAGTATTTTCTTTTAGTGAATTAGCCATTTCAAGTAATGGCTTATTTTTACTTTTTGCTTTAAAATAACTAATAAGATTAGTAATTAATGTATAAAGTAAAAATACTGCACTAGAAATAATTACTGTTATATATGAAGAATCACGAACACTTTCAGCAATAATATTATTAATTACTTCAAGTTCATCCATAATATTTAGAATATTGCACCTCCCCCGTAAAAGAAGAGATGCAATATAACTTAATTATTAAAGTTTAGGCTCGTATGTAGCATCAGCTACAGCTTTAGTAAGATACTTACTAGCACCGCTTAAAATAGCCTGAATATCACTATAACTTGCATTAGTAATAGGAACTGCAATATGAACATTCTGCCATACTCTTTCATCTAACTGCTTACCAAAATCTCTCTTAGTAGCAAAATGAAGATTGAATACAGAATAACCTTCAGTGCAAGAACCACTAACTGCATCAGGAACTAATGCTTCAACAGCCTCAGGATAACCAGGATAAAGTTCATGAGCATTTTCAGCAGTATAATTAAATCCCTTACCAGCTGCACATTGTGAAGCTAAATCTGAAATAAATTCTTTACCACCAATCTCACGTTCACCTTGAGTAATAGTAAGTGAAGTACCTTCAAGCTGATCAGCTGCAACAGCATTCCAAAGTTCACCCATATTATTGCACTCAATAGTAACTGCATCACTAACTGCAGAAGCAGTAAAGTCAAACATTTCATTTGCCTTTGAATTAACAGCCTCTACAAACTTAGCAGCAAGCTGAGCAGCAGTAAGATTAGATGAACCTACAGAAACTGTAATAGTAAACTTATTACGCTGATTAGGAACAGTATCTTTCTTCACAAGAATAAGAGTATAATCCTTCTTTGCAGTACCTGCAGGAGCAGTAAACTCAACATTAAACTTAACACCCTTAGCAGGAAGAGTTTCAGTTACAGTTAAAGTTTCAATGTCTACTTCAGGAATTACAAAAGGAGAATTCTTTGCACCCATACCCAGAGCTATAGCAAAATTCTTAGCAGGAGCTGCACTTAAAGCAGTATCAGAACCAAGCTCAAAGAATGTTATAGCACCAGCCTCAAGACCAGAAAGATCATTTACCTTGTGTGAAGTAAGACCTGCATCAAGTGCCTTAGCACTATTAACTATAAGTAATTGTTTCATTGTTTAAATATTAAATTGTTATTGTTCTCTAATGTTGTTTCTTATGTTTTCTCTAGCTTGATTTTGTGCTTGCTCTTGAGCAGCAGCTATACTTCCAGCTATTGAAAGTCTATATAAATCAACTGCGTGTTTTAATACATCATAATGTAATGATTCAGGTAAATCACAATTTACGTTTTCTTCAAGAATATCACTAACATATTTAACCTTAGCAGGTTTTTTTATGTAAGAACATTCAATTTTATCAATTGACATATTCTTAATAAGTTGTGAATGAAGTTCATTTTCACCTACATAAATATCTAGAACTTCTGCTGTTTCTTCTCTCTCAGCATATTGTATTTGTTGAGTTACAGGATGAAAATATGGAACAAGTTCAATTATTTTTCTATTTGTAACTACACCAATAGGTGTTCTAAATCTAGGTGATAAAATATAATCTTGAAGTGTATCAGCTAAATAAGCTCTATCTATAATTCTAATTGGAAACAATTTAGTTTCATTACTTTCATCATTTTTTGATATATCATAAGATATAGCAAAATCAACTAAATATAAAAATTCTCCTAAATCTGAAAGTATTATAGTAAAAGGTTTACTTTTAAGATCTTCCAATTTATCAGTATTATTTTTAACTCTGATAGTAGAACCTTTTATATCTTTAGTTGTATATAATGTTCTAAGAGCATTAATTTGTCCAATCTTAGAATTATCGGTAATTACCCTATCATTACGATTAGAGATATTCTCAGCAATTATTTTATTAACAACATCATTAATACTTGTATTTATTAGCAAATCTATTTGTTCGGGAAGTATAGCACGAGTATTTTGCATACCCATTTGCTGAGCATACTGACGAAACCAGACGTGCATTTCCGAAATATTCATAACAAGTATATATTATGCTTTATTAAGTTTATTCTTATAGCTTTCTAATTCTCCTTTATTATCAGGATTATTGAAATAAGCAACAGCTTCTGTTACATTATTACCAATAAACTTACCTTCAGCAGTAGAAAGCATTTGATTATGTTCGGCTCTTACTAACTCACCTCTAAGAACAAGTTGCTCAATAAATGACTTCAATTCAACATTCTTATCATTATACATCTTATTAAACTTATCAGGATTTTCATTAACGAACTTCATAAGTACGTCATACTTTTCTTCCTTAGTTCTATTAAGAGCATAACCTAAATTCTCACCATTTTGGATAAGTACCTGAATATATACAGCTTCACGCTTACTATCACTTGCATCAAGAGCAACGAAATTACGCATAGCTAACTTCTTCTCTTCTACCATCTTCTTCTTACGTTCAGCCTCTCTTTCATTATCCTCAATATAGAATCTAATAGAATTGTCTGCATTAATAAGAGAAATGTCTTTTGCAACATCCTTATAAAGTAAACAATGTCTATAAAGAATATAATTGTTAATGTTTAAAGGTCTACCAAATTGATATTTAGTTCCTTCAAGTTCATTAAGTTTATCTGCCCAAAGTTCAACAGCTTTAGATAAAGCAGATGTGTCATTTCTATTAGTACTATTTCTCTCAGCAATCAGTTTATCTTCTTGTTCCTTTATCTTAAGATAATCTTTAAGATGATCATATCTAAAAGAACAATCAATAACAGAACCGATATTATTTACAGTAAATTGTATGTTATTAAGATAACCCTTAACACGACTTATAAAATCTGGATGTGAAGGAGATAATCCTACAAGTTCAGGAAAATATGCTTCAATTTCACCTTTATTAGAGCTTAATACTCTAGAACTCTTAATAGAACTACCTATTACTTGTTTCTTGTTACCGAGAACGTGTTTATTCACTTGACGATAAGCAGAGAAATATTGAACAGGTTTTATTGTTATTTTTCTTTCATCAGTATAAGGAGCATTTAATTCTTCCTCAGTATATTTCTTAGGAGCAGAATTAGTTTGTTCCTGATTCTGTTTAACTTCATTATCTTCTTTCTTTGTAGTACTAACACTACCTCCCATAGCAGGATTACTTGGAGTATTTACAGTTGGACCCATAATTCTATATATGTTTTAAATTACATAACACACTTAATTTGCATCATCTTCTCTGCATTATTAACTTGCAGACCATAGCTATTCTTAATTTCATAGCGTGAAACATCAACATCAGTAGCTAAGCTATTAGTAGGAACAGCACCCCAACTAGCAGGTATAGGAGTCAAACCCTTAATAACACCCTGATGATAAATCTGACCTTTCTGACGAACCTTACGAACATTACGAACACCTTCATAAGTTGAAAGGTCAATCATAAATGCCTGGTGAGAACTCATAGGAAGTCCAGTACGAGGATGCACATTACCATTAGCACGATCCATTTCAGCATTTGTACCCTTATCTGCCATAGCAAGATGCTTTACAGTGATAATATGACCATCAATAGTCTTATATCTACGGAAATACTTACCATATGAAAGACCACCATTGTAATCTTCAATCATCTTATCACCAAGAGGAGTAGCAAAACCTTCAGCACGAGCATCATTACGAATAGCTTCATCAAAGTCTGCCATGAAACCCTTACCAGCAGCAAGTACAACTTCCATTGTACCACTATCAGTCTGCTTGTCAAGAATATCACCTATTGAACGTTCAATCTTGTTAATAGTTAAAAATTCACCGTAAGTTTCATAGTTAGCCTCACGACAAATCTGCTGCATACCAGCTGTATGAGGAATAGGCTGACCATTATCAGGATCTACAAGAGTAATAACGCCTTCTTCATTACGGTTATATTCAGCATACCATAAACGTTCTTCATCCATTACACGAAGGGTAATATCATGCTGACGCATCTCTTCATTAATCCAAAGATTAGTAGTACCACCATTCTTTGTCTTAAATTCATAAGTAACAATCTGATTAGACAGATTACCAGCAATCTCTTTACTATAACGATGGAACTCAAGCTGACTCTTCATCTTACCAGGTCCCATAACATTACTTCTATTACCCTTTGAATAACTCTGAGGAATAGTAGGAGCAGTCATACCCCAATACATACCCTTAGCAAGATTTCCAAGAGCAACAAAAGCATTAGGATCAGGATTAGTAAGTTTAAGACGATAAACATAACCACCGTGAGCACCAGGACCAAGGTCTTTCATAATACGAACTTGTGTATGACCATCAGGTGCAATAAGTCCATATTGTTCAATAAACCAATGTGTAGCAAATTCTACTTCAAAAATAGCACCACCTTTACCAGGAGTAGTATTAGCAGAATTAAAGTAAAGAACATAGTCAGTAAACTTCATTCTACCCATTGTCTTCCAAGTCCACTCAACTTCATTAATATCAACAACACCAATCTGTCCTTGACCTTCAGTTAAGAAAGTAAGTGGGAATCTATCATCATCCATACCATAAGTATAGGTGAGAATAGAGTTAATTTCTGACGGCTTACTTAAAGCCAGATGAGCAATAGTTTCTTCATTAGAATAACCACGATCATCAAAGTTTCCACGAGATACTTCTCTAAGTGCGTACATAATTACTAATTTAAATTAATATTAAAATTGAATATCATCTGCGTTTACTTTAGAAGGCTTTTTACTATTAACTCTAACTGTAGTAGGACTCTTGTGTTGTTTACTTGTTAATCTTAAAGTTCTAACTTCATTTTCTTTAATAGCCATATTAGCTAAATCTTTAAAACTACCACCAGTAAACATAAGCCAAGCATTTATCAGTTCATTGTTAATAAATTCATCATCTGACTTTGCTTCTAAATCTTTCTGATAAGCAGAAATTTTTTGACCATTAGCATTAGTATGTACTTGCTTAGAAAGATAGTCAAAGAAATCACTAGGTGTTAATATTACTTTTTTACCATCAACTTCTTTTGTAATACTATCTGGCAATTTATAACCTGCTATAGTTTTACTTTTAATGATATTATTTACTTTATTCCAATATTCAGTTACCTTCTGTTGTTCTTGCTTTCTAGCTTCTTCTGCTTGTTTAGAAACTTCTTCTCTAAAATCCTTATCCTTTTCTTTTAAAGCATCAAGCATTTCAACAGCATAATCATATAATGAACCACTATCTTTAAGATACTGAATATAAGCATCATTTATAGTCTTATTACCAAATTCAGTCGCAGCTAGTTTAATAATAGACTCTTGCTGTGATTCATTATTCTTATCAACTTCCCAATCTTCTCTATCAGGTAATTCACCAAAACCTTTGTAAGAACCTGTTACATCAACATAGTCTTTAAATTGTTTAAGGAGAGGATTGTTTGCATATAATGTATTAATAGCAGCCTCTTCTACTCCTTTAACTTTATTATCAACTATTGCATTAATGTACTTTGTTACACCTTCTACAGTGTTTTCAAATTCTACAGGATTACCTTGTTCATCAACTATATCCTCAGGAAAAGCTTCTTTAATAGCATCAATAGATATTCCTTCTTCTTGACTTTCTTCAAGACTTTCTAACCAAGCAGCAACATCTTTTTGCTCTTTGAAAACTTTACCATCTTTATCAACAATATCTCCGTTTTCAGCAACTGTATAAGTTTGACCATCAAACTCGATATTATCACCAGGTTTAATTTCCAATTTATCTTCACCTTCTTTAGGATCTTTATTATCCTTAGAAGGTTCTGGATCTTTAGGTGGTTCAGGATCCTTAGGAGGTTCTGGATTTTTATTACCATCATCGTCTTTAGGATCTTGAGGATCTTTAGGATCTTGAGGATCAGCAGGAGGAGTATTAATATCTTTAGGATCTCCATTACCAAAATCAATATCATTTGCAGGCATAATCTAAAAAGTTTTAGTTAAACATTATTTTATGATAAACTACTGCAAATATAAACATACCTATTATATATTCCAACTAATATATCAAAAATTTAACGCTTATTATCACAATTATTTTCATCATCTTATACATATATTGTTTATACTGCTTATATTATTTTACCTATATTTGCACCTATTTATAGCCAAAAAATTGACAACTAATCCAGCCACAAATTAGGTCAATAGACGGCAAAATTCTGCCCCACAATGCCGTAAAAATGTAATCGTGAATACTCGTACCAAGCACCCCCTTAAAAGGAAGGTATGCAAAAATTATTTACAAAACAAAATAATTTGCCCTTAATTATAAACATTACATTTATAACTAAGGGCTAGAGTAATAGGGATTGCACTATTACTTTCTTCTACTCAATGATTCCATTTACGAGCATTTCTTGCAAATACTACCATTTTCTTGTGAGCAGGATTACCATCATTATAAAGCTCACTTTCAGTTTTACCAGTTCTTGCTTTCAATTCAGTAAGTCTACCTCTATGAGAAGGTTTAATATAAATTCCACCACCATTTGCTAATGTTCTTCTTACAGGCGTGCTAATATATCCTCCATTTTCAAAATTAATTTGTTTAATAACATCAGGATTTTTTAAAAAAGCTTTTTTAAATTGTTCATAATTTCTATGAACATCATTTCCTTGTCCTGTCATCATAAAATTAACATAATCTCTGCTTTCAGGATTAATATAATTAACAAAATCAAGATTAGTATGTATATTAACTTTTTTAGCAGCAAGATCATTTAATGAAGTTCTAGCTTTACCTCTACCAGCATTATATGCATAATAGGCTCTGGCTCTTCTAACATCTTCAGTCATATTGGGATTCTGTTGCCAACTAGCATTATAAAGTTCATTCATTTCCCAATCATAAACCTTTTTTGCTGGTGTAGGATGAATCATATCAGCTAATTTTATATTAGTTTTATTAGCTTTATTATAATCATCTATAACTCCTTGTGTTATTTGATATATACCGGTAGCACCACTTCCTTTATTATATGCTAAACTATCAAAACCACTTTCAAGATATGCTTGTCTAACTGAAGGATTATTAAAAGCTTGTTGTATTTCTTCTTCAGTATATTCTTTTCTACCACCTAGTTCTAAACTTCTTTTAGGCATATTATTTTATATTAACAAAATCTATTAATAATATGTCCTCTTTATATTCCTTACTTAATATTTCATGATTATATTGTTTAGCATAAGGAAGAGGATAAAATTGATTAATCCATTTATTACCAGAAACAGAAGCATAATCTTCTTTACAAGTAGGATTATATTTGAAATTATAATCTATTGTCCAATCATATAAATTTCTACCACACCAAAATTTAATGTCAGGATATTCATAAATTAAATTAGCACAAAACTGTCTAAAATATGGATAATTATGATTATGTTGATAAAAAGTTCTAGTATCTAATATAACTCTTACTTCACCTTTTATACTATTGATATAAGAAAGATTTCTACCAAGTTCAATTGCATCAGTTTTATAAGTCATAAGACCATGACATAATTGAATATTTCCATGTTTATCAAATTTAACTCTTAAATCAAAACATTCAACTCCATATATTTCGTGTTGTTCATATATATCAACTTTCTGACATTTAGCTATAAAATTAAATGGAGATAACCACCAATACTTTGGCTTCAAGTAACTCCAACTATTATGACTTCCTAATTTCATTTTTTATCGTATTTATTTTTATTTGTCTTAGCAATCTTAACTTTCATATCAACATCATACTTTTTAATTGCTCTATCAGCAGCCTTATTATATAAATCAGCTTGTATTTTTTGACGTTCAAGATTAAGTTTGCTTAATTCTATTTCTCGTTTATTATTTTCAGTTAATGTATCTAACCTATTTTTAGCTTCGTCTGTATTATTAAGACTTGTATCAATATCAATATACTTAAGAGCAAGCTCATGTTCATATTTAAGATTTTCAAGAAGTCTATCTTGTTCACCTTTAGCCTCAATCTCTTTAAGTCTATTTTGAATTTCTTCTTGTTTAAGCATAGAATCAATTTGTTGCATTTGAGCTTCATGTTCTTGCTTAATTTCGTTGAAACGTTTTATAGCATCTGTTATTTGTGCAATATTATCACCAGTAATAGCTGCAAGAGCTGCGTCAAGATCTCCATTTTGTGCTGCACTAAATGCCCATTGTCTTAATTGTTCTAATTTATCTTTAGTCTTAGCATCGTTCTTTACAAATACCCCGTAAGAAGAATATACATAACTATTTACATCTAAGCTAAGATAATGTCTATTTCCATCTACATCCTGGAAACCTTGTTCAAGTCCATCAATATAAGCTAATTTAGCATAATCTAAATCTCTTTGATAATCACGCTTTCTAAATTCATCAAACATTGTTACTATAATAACACTGCCCATTGAACTTCTAGCTACAGCTTCTTGTGTTGTTCCAACACCAGCTGATTGTTGAATATCACCATAGCGTTGAGCATTCATATCAACTGTATCCCAAGCCTCTTGACGAACATTTTCTATAAGTTCAGATACTTGTCTAATATAATCTCCAATATTAGCATTTAAAAGTCTAACTTGTTGAAGTTTTAATGTGTTCTCATCATCTTCATCATTAGCATAAAGAACACCATCAGCAGCCATTCTGTATATTATATCATCTTCATCTCCACTAACAAGAGATTTAGGTAATAGTAAAATAAGAAGTTTATTTTTAGCTATTAACATTTCTCTATGATAAGCAAAGATATTTCTCATTATTTGGAAAGGAGTTACAGTAGCAACAATACTAAATTTTCCCATAAAAGGAAGAACCTCCATAAGACCATTATAAGGAAGTTTATTGTTTCTACTATATTTAATAGGTCTACATTTAATAGGATAAATACCACATTGTCTTGTACCTATTCTATATCCTTCATATATCTGAGTATCATATTCCCATTCAATAGAAATATCTCCAGCTGCCTTATTTAAATTATAATCTTCATCTACTATTCTAGTAGCTATAAGACCAGCTTCATTTACATATGTAAGAATACCTTTCTTTGCTTCTCCTTTCCAAACAACATGCCAAACTTCAAAAAGACCTGTATTATTTTGATAAACAGTTGTAGCTTGTTTATTAAATAATTGCCTATCTTCATCAGTATATTTCTCACATATATCACCATATGTTTCAAAATATTGAGAATATAATATTTTTGTAGCAGATGTTGCTCCTTTATTTTGATAATATGTTTTTAAGAAATTTCTATCTCTATCATCAAAATCATCATCAAATAAATCCATAATTTGTTGATAAGATAGCATCATTTTTCTAGCAAACATATCATGATCTTCAACAAATTGTTTATTATTTGGAATAGGATAAGCTTCTATAATAGGAACATTTTCTTTTATTATTTGTTCTCCACGTATATCAGTATAGCTATAACATTCACCAAAAGAAACCCATTGATTGAAAGCACTAAGATACATTACAATATCATCAGTACAACTTCTTACAAACTCAAGAACTTCTTGACCTTGTTTGCTTTCATCATCAACATATTTATCCTCAAAGTTTCTAATAAATTCTTCAGGATTAGGCATAGCATTTTGAGGATTAAGTTGATCAGCAGGAATACCTTGCTGAGCAGCTTCTTCTTGCATCTGCTGAAATCTAGCTTGAAATTCTTGTATAAATGCTTGCTGAGCAGCTAAAAGAATTTCTTCCTTAAGCTTAGCATTTTTATTTAAAACAATTTCAGGATTACTAGCACCAACAATAAATTCGTGTGGGCTTTTATGATATTCGGAAACATAACGTCTTATAATATCAGACATAATATCAAGATTTCTCATTGTAGCAGGAAATCTCTTGTATTTCTCTTTATCTGTATTATAAGGATTTAATGTTTTCTTATAAAATTCTTGAGGAATATTACCATGAAGAATATTAATCTGAGTTTCAGTTTCAGACCTATCATTCATAGCCATACCCATTGATATAATATAGTCAATACTATTACAATACCAATAAGGTTTTTGCTTTTCTTCCCAACTAACTCTCTGAGGAGGAAAATCAGCACGACCACCTAAATTCTGTACAATTTCTCCAGCCATATCTTTATTAATTATATTTTAAAACCAAGCTCTTGCAAAAAGCGATTTACTATCTTTTTCAACTTTCTTTCTTGTAGCTAATTGTTTAGCTGCTTGAACATCCATTAATTTCCATCTAATAGCTCTAATAATCATTTCTGATACTCTATCAAAGTTACCAACACTATTCCATTTCTTAAGTTCAAGAATAGACTGATAATCATAAATAGTTTCAAAGAAATAAATATCTCTACCTTCTGAATCTTTAGCAACTATAGAATAAAGCATTTCTTTTAATAGACGCAAAGCTTCAAGTTTCTTTGTAGAACTACCAACATTACCACCAAGATTAATACCATAATCACCTGTAACACTACCTTTAATAGAACTATCCCAAAGTTGAACAGGATCTTTCATTAAATATTTAAGTGCTTTCCAACGTCTAAAGTTAGATACAGTTTCACCTCTATTTATTTCAACAGCAGTTGTTCCAACGCAATTATAATATCTAGCTGCAAGATAGCAAATCCAATCTGCATCTTCTAGTTTATCAGGTCTGCCAAAATATGATAAACAAAGTTGAGGTTTAAAATTATTATAAACACAAGGTTCCATCCACACTTTAATACTATTATGTGAATGTCTATTAGTTATTTCCTTATTTTCTTTATCAACACCAACGGGGTCATAGCTAATAGAATATATTCCAGGAGGAGTACCAAATTGTTCTTTACCATCAGCATCTTTATAGGCTACTTTAATAGGATTAAACCATTTTCTACAGCAACCATGATGATGTTCATTTTGTTTACGTGGAACTCCCGTTATATAGCTAAAGAAATCCTGATTGAATTTTCCGCCTTTAGCTTCTATTTCAGCATTAGTTCTAAATATTACTTTTCTTACATCACTAGGATCTTCCATGAACATACCATCAACATAGAAATTATAAGAATTATCATTCTTTAATTTTTCTTCATATGCCATTAGTCGTTCACTACTAAACAGATTTTCACTTATAGAACTAAAAGATTCAGAAGGCATATTAGCATACTGACCAAGATAATTAATATAGTCAGAAAATGTTTTAGCACTCTTTCTTTTATCTTCACGTTCTTCAAATGCTATACGTAATCCAATCTCTAAATCTGAATTACCATCTTCATCAAGTGCAAATCTATCTCCTATTTGTCCTTGTAAGCCCCAGCAATAAGGTTTAAAATAACCACAAACTTCACCTCTAGCATCTTTATCCCAAACATTTTCAAAAGGCATAAAATGCCATGCACTCGGATTATAAAAGTTTTGTTCAAAAACTTGCATATTACCAGCAGTAGAAGTACCCCAACAGAAAAGATTACCTGTAACATAACTACCTGTTCTCATAGCAGGTTCAGTTACATTCATAAACTCATCAAAGTTCTCCATAGTTGAAAGCTCTTCAACTTTAATCTTTTTGCCATCCTTACCAATAGCACAATCAGGATTATTGGCAGCAGATACACTCATAAGACCACTATTCCATGAGTCTGGAGATACTGTTCCATTAGGTAATTTAAATCCAAGTCTAAAATCTTCATCTTTTTGAGAAAGAATACCTCTTACAAAAGGAGTATTAGTTTCATAGAATTGAAGATCTTTTATAGTAAAGTCTGTTAAACCATCAATTTTAGTAAGATATTTTTTATCTACAGCAACATGAATATCTGTAGTTCTACAATGAAGATTAATATCATTTGCTGTATCTGATGACATAATATATGAAAAACCACCACGTCTAGTTTTATCTATTATAAGATGAAAACCATTACGTACTGCAAATTCCATTATATGCCAAGTCCAAAACTGTGCATCTATAAATTTAGGAAAATCATAAATTTTACTACCTGTAGATGCTAATGTACTATGTTTTGTAGATTTCGTATCAAGCTGTTTAATTCTAGTATAATTAAGATAATTATACATTCCACCTGTAATACGAATATTTTTTACCTTACCATTATGAAGAAGACATGGTGCTGTAAGACCATGTTCTCTTCTATATTCCTCTTTTTTTCTAAATTGTCTATGAGGAATACTATCTTCTTTTAAGAATGTGTATGTACCATTCTTATTATAAAAGTCAGCAGCTTCTGTAAATAAATATGTATTAACAAACTTATCTCCTTCATTTATATTAAGGAGAAATCCTCCACTATCACCAATAAGAAATAAATCATCAGGATCATCATAACCAACATCTTTAGCATGACGATACCTAGATTTATCTTCTCTTATATAAGCTAAGAAAGGATATTCGTTAATATAATCTTCTACACTTTGCATTATATAATCACTAATATCAATATTACAAAACAACCAATACCACAGCCACCTGTAACATAAAGTTCTTTTTTAAGTTTTTTAACTTCAGCTTTATGCTCAACTTCTTCAGCTTCAATATATTGTTTATATTGATTTATAATTATAGAATCATTAAAAACTATTTCTTTAAGATTTTTATTTATTTCCTTTTCATACTCAAGCTCTACCATTTTAGCATTTGCAATACGAAGAGCATCATATGAAACTAAAGCATATTCATCTGATACTCGTACCCCCGTAAAAGAAGATTTAATAGAATCAGACTCATTTGCTAATAAGTTCATTGAAAAGGCTAAGAGTAGCACTGTCATTAAGATTCTTAATTTCTTCAATCTTACCATTTTTAATAGCTTCTAATGTTTCAATAACTTGATTTAAACTATCTATCTTATGTTCAGTTTCTATAACATTTATAGGTTCAACAGGTTTATTTGGCTTTTCAAATACTTTATAAAGTGCTATTCCAAATACTATACCTATTAATATATAAAGTGTGTTATAAAACGCTTGTTTCATTAAATCTTTAATACTACAACTCTCTTTCATTTAATAATGTATAAGTAAAAGTTTCACCATAGCCATTTTCTACTTGTTTATTGCACAATCTAAGAAATGACTCAAATTCTGAATTTATAGCAAATACTTGACATCCAGCAGACCAATTATTAATTCTTGTTGAATTATTACCTGCTCTATGAATATTAATGCCAAATTTACCACAATTTATAGATTGTTTATCGTAATCATATTTTTTATCTTTATTATTATCACGATAAACTTTTACATCTTTAATCTGAATTAAAGCGTTTTGACCTTTATGTTTTCCTAATTTATAAGCACCTCTATATTGACCTTCTGCTAATATAGCTGTACCTTTAGAATTAGAAGGATTTTCTATATAAGAAATTCCAGGTTGTGTAGTTATTTTATAAATAGCTCTAGTAGTACCTTTAGAAGTATTATATATAACTACAAGATAATCATCAAATTCATTAGTAACTTTATGATCATTAGCTGATCTTATACCAATAATATTAAGATTATAATTACCATTAGTAAAATATTTATAACCTTTTTTAGCAAAAAGTTTGCTAAAATCATATTTATCTAATGTCATATAAAGACTACTCATAACTATTTTTCTTTTATACCACAAATACCTTCAAAATATAATTGACAATGACCACATTCATCTGAATCATTACAATTTGGAAAATTATCTTTATCCATTTAAAATAAACTTAATTGTTCATTGCCAGCTTTAGCTTGTAAAGCTTTTATTTCGTTATATCTATCTTGTAACATAGCTTTAGCTTCTTTAAATAAATAAGGAATTCTATACCATGTTACTGTTTCTTCTCCATTAGGATCTACATGATAACCATCTACATCTCTAAATGGTTGACCATATTTATTAAGAATCCACGGACTAGCTATATGACAAAGACCTAAACCATGACAAGGTATACCAAGAATATATTGTACCATAAAAGCATATACACTTAATTGAAGTGCGTAATGATTACCATTACAATCTTCTAAGTGGCTTAAAGGTGCTAGCATATATTCATTTTTATGTACCCATTCATTAGTTAATTGATTAGGTATTGTAGTTTTATCTTTCTTATAATAACCAGCTTCAAATTTAAGACCATCTCTATTAGTTTTCCAATCTAATATAACAAAGTCTGTAGGTCTATAACAAAGAATATCTATTGTACCACTTACTAAATAATCTACTAAGAAACTTCCAATTTCTGAATAAATTGTATATCCTAAATTAGTATAATGTTCAAAAACTCTATATATTTCAGGATATTTATTATAAGTAGCTTCTTTAAATTCTTCAACATTTAAAGGCTTAGGTATTAAATTAGGAATATCTGCAACTGTAATACATCTACCACTTTGAGCCTGTTCAAGATATCGTATAGCATCTTTAAACTTACTAACATCTTTTATTGCATCCTCCAGATTATTATGTTGATGTGTTCCACGTTTACAAGCTTCCTCTTTAATTTTAGCCCACTCAGCCTTTATTTGTTTTTCAGTTTTTCCTTGTTCTTTAGCTTTACGTCTAGCCCAATAATGTTCATCAAATTGAGGATAATACTTTCCTATCATAGTTGTAACACTAAGATACTCATTATTATTAGTATCTGTGTATCTATGACCTTCTTCTTCAAAGTATAGAAAAGTATCATTATATCTAGTATCTATAATCATATCAATTTCCTGCTTTCATAGAACTTAATACTTGACCACCACCACGAGCAATTTCAGTATTCTTTTCCTCAATAAGATTTTGCTTTGCTTCTTCTAAACTTTTAATTAATTTAGGAAGTTGTGATGCTTTGTCTGCTATATTATCCATCATTCCTATTACTTGACTTGCATTATCAAGATTAATTCCTGTATTAAGTCTTTCATTAAGAATATTATTAATAGCTGATACAGCAAGATTCATATTATGAACAACTTGTTGTAAATTCTCTAAAGTTCTACCAGCTTCAGTAATATTTTCATTATAATACCTTTGAATAAGTCTTACAACTAATTCATCTGGAACATAATCTTCTTTTAAACCTGCTTGTTGTATAGCAAGTACTAAAGCTTCAGGATCACTAAGACCAGCTTGTTTAGCAGGAGATTTAGGATCTCCAAGATAATAAATAACTATACATTCTTTTATATACTTACTCTTATCTTCAGTCTTATCTCTTTGATATAATTCTCTAATATCACGATCTAATAGTTGTCTAAGTCCTGGAGCTTTAGGCATACCTGTATCATCTATCTCCAAAAGACTATCTATTATTAGAGATTTATTAATCATAATTTAATTATTATAAATTTCTTCGTTTTCTACAGCTACAATAAAATTAGTTAGAAACATATAAGCTTTAGCATAAGCTTCACCTTTAGTTCTACACAAAATTCTATACTTGTTTTTATATCTTTGAGCTGCTATAGAAGTAATATATTTAGACCATCTATCGTATCTTTCTTGATTTGCCATATTAGTAGCTAAATTCTTTCTAAAAAGCACATATGTACTTTTATCCATTTGAATTTTAGATTCTTTTATGGCATCTTGTATTTCAGCATTAATCCTTTTCTTCATAAGTTTAGGCTTCAAACTTCCAAGAAAAGGAATACCTGTCCATTTACCAGCTATAAGATTTTGTTCAATGTCTATTTCACATTGTTCAACAATAGCTAAAGCAACATCTTTATCAAGTATATTTTCATCTATACAATCTAAAATATCTTGCTTCCTAACAATGGTAACATCATTACCTCCATGTGGAAATTTAAAAGTTTCCGCCATAATACTTATAATTATTAAGCATTAATATCACTCCTTACAACATAAGGATCTACAACATTAATATCTTCTTCTGAAATAGCACCATGAATATTGCAATTAGGTACTAACTTAAAAGATAAAAAGTAACATTTCTCATTCATACCCCAAACATTACTAGCAAGTTCTTTATCTTTACTTAATATAGCAGATAAATAACCCTTTGAAATCTTATTATAAGGACTATTAATATGATGTCCCATAGACAAATCACTATCACTTATAATAATTGTTTGACCACAAGAAATATTACTAATAAATTCATCTTCACTCTTACCACATCTTACAAATACAGGAATTCCGGCAGTAAAAGCACTTTGTTTTTTAGCGTTAGGATTAACAACATTAATAAGTTCTTCTATTGTTATAAGAGCAACAAGAGAATAATTTGGTGCAATTTCTAACATTTGTGTAACTTCTTCTAAATATTCATTAGTTATATCTTTTCTAGAAGTAGGAATGTTAATTTTAAATTCACCAGCTTGAGTTTTAACATTAATTTCTTTCATAATTGTAATAATTTAGTTTATATTATGGTTAAATGTATTATCAAAATAAAGTGTACTTATATTTGGAAGGCTATTCAGAGAATGTTCTTAATCATTATCGGAACTATAAGTACACTTTACAGCAACAAATATAGTACATATATTAATACATTGTTCATATTTTTGTTAAAAAATGTATAATTTAAGAGTTTTTAACAAATCACTATCTGCTTTAACTATATTAATAATATGTACCTGTACTTATATAATTAATAGCGGTCATTTTAGCATATTCTTCTTTTAAAGGGGTGCTAATACAACCTTATATTAAATTATATTTTTGAAAATAAGAGTATGCTGGTGCTGATAATGATCCCCGTAGTCAAAATGAAGATTTTGATACCCCCGATAGGGCTTTTTATAGAGCAAATAAACAAGAATATACAAAAGTAAGACAAAGAATAAATAAGAAACATAGAGTAATAGAAGCTCCCCCGTAAGAAGAGAAGATGCTTGAAAAGGAGTTAGCTGATAATAGAGAAGAAAAAGAAGTAATTATAAGAGGAAAAGAAGATAAAAGAGAAGGTGGGCTTATAAATAAAAATAGTGTTTAAAAGTAAGAAGATAAAGTTGGTTTTATAAGAAAAGAAGAAAATAGTGAAGGAAAAGATGAGATTATAGGTAAATTATAGGTTTAAAAATGTAAAGGTGAGCCACTCTCATTATACCCCTCCCGTTGGATTTTCAATTGAAAATCCCCCGCACTCTCTTTTTACATATTCAGGATTAGATTTTGGCAATAGTGCCAAATTAATTTTCAATATTTTCATATTATGAACGCTACAATTAATTCTGTTAAGGTTACTGCAAATGGTTTCTGCCTTTCTTTTCATCGTACTGATGAGAATGATAACAAGTGTATTAATTTCAGTGAGGATAAATATCTTCATAGTGCTATTGGTCGAGCCAATAGATATATTAATATGATTGTTCTTCGTCATCCTAATATTGCAGTGAATGATATATCTGCATTTATTGCAGGTGCATTTGCTGAAATTGAACCATATCAGGGTGATAATGGTCAGGAGTATTATCGTCTTAATTCTATACAACTTGACGATATCAATATGATAATGTTTAAGGAGTTGCTGTAATAGCAACTTCTTTTACATTTTGTATTGCTTGTTTTTACTCTTATTATTTATCATTTACTCTTATTGTACATAATCAAGATGAGGTTGCGGCTAAGCCTCAACCTTTAAAGGTAAATGGAATAAGTAATTAATTAGTAACAAATAATCATAAAAGAATTATGAGTAAGATTATTCAATTTATTAGTAGAGGTAACAAATATAATGTTACTTGTGTTATTTGTGCTGATGATAAGGTTGATGAGGAGATTGCTAATCATAAAGAATATGATTATGTAATTAATAAATGGTTTGGATAAAATATAGAAGAACTATGAAATATCAACTTAGACTTGAATATGACGATGAACCTTTAGCAGTATTTGATACTGAAGAAGAGGCTAATCAAAATAAGTGGAAATATCAACAAGATTTTATTAGTAGAACAGTATTAGTAGAACCTTGTAATTAATGAATGGTACGGATAAGTAATAATTAAACATAGAAGAACTATGAAAAGAATTAAAAGATATAATGATAAAAGTACTCTTAGATATGACATTAATACTTATGATCCTAAAGATCATACTCATATTCTTTATGAGGACTATAATTATCTAACATTTGGAGAAGCAGTTAGAATAATAAACAAATTAACTAAAAAATATAAAGGTAGTGGTTATAAAATTGAAGTAGAACCATATATACTTGAACCTTATCATATTTTAGAAAGTGATGTTTATATTTTATAAGAAGATAAAGAAGTGAATTATGGAAACTAATAAATTTGAAGAAAAGCTATATAGTCTAAAAGATTTAGGCGATATCGCTTGTGCTGTATTAAATCTTTATGATGAAAGTGAAGAAAATGATTGTAGTGATAAATATGAAGCAATAAAGGATATTGTTAAAGATGAAGAACAATATAATCAACTAATAGAACATATTAGTATAGTTTGCGGACTTACTTATCAATGTAATAGATCAGGTTATATTCAGAAAGTTATTACAATTGTTTCAGATGAGATCGATATAAGAGATTTAAGTAAAGATTTTATAGATAATATGGATATTACTATAAAGACTTTAAAAGCAATTAAAGAGATAGTTGAAAAAGAAGATAAATAAGTGAATGAAGAAGTGTAAGATGACTTTGGAATATTGTAGTTAATGAATGGTTTGGATAAATTATGAATACTATTGTTATTGATAACAAAGAATTTGTTATAAGAAGATTTAATAATCCTCATAAAGATAATGTTTGTCATAAATGTTTATTTTATCATAATAGTAATTATTCTAATCCAAGTTACTATTGTGTTTCTACAAAATGTTATGATTTTATTGTCATAAGAGAAGTTAATGTGATAGACAAAATAAGAATGTGGTTTCAAAAGAAGATAAAGAAGTGAATGAAGAAACAATTAATAACAATAAAGGCTATAATTGAAGGAGATGATAATTATAATAACTTTAAAGGTAGATTATTAATGAGTCTTTTAATAAGATTAATTAGACTTTATAGTAATAAATATAATTATGAACTTAAAAAAGCTGAATGTGTAATTCAGAATATAGATGAAGAAGTGAATAAAGGACACTGACGATTAATTACTACTTATAATCATAATATAATATATACTCTATATAATATTCTTGATTATACTGCCTATTATTATTCTTAGTGTCCTTTTACTTATAATCTTATTATTATTTCTATTGTTAATAATTAAACAAATAATTATACTGCTTTATGTATATAATATTAAATCAAAATAATGAAATTGTTTCAGACATTATATTATTCGGTAATGAAGTAATTGAAACTCTTGATAAATTAAGAGAAAAGAAAACCTCAGATAAATATTATGTATATAAATTGCAGTTGATTACATTACAGACACAATTAGAATTTAAATAATTATGTATATAGTATTATCTGACGAGCAAATAAATGAAAGTTTAAATACTTTCAGCAACTTAGAAGATGCAAATAAAAGAAAGCATCATTTAGAGCAATTATCATTTGATAATATAGGTGTTTATGAATTAGTAAGAAAAAGTTAGCAGTATATTCTGATATATATTATTATATATTATAATTATATCTTATATAATTATAATATTAATATTATTATTTAATATATTTATATATTATATATACTGTTATACATATATTCTATTTATACTGCTTACAAATTTTAATGAATAAAATTATGAAAGATGATGATATAATTGATGTAGTTAAAGTTATATTTATAGTAATCTTTGCTATATTAGGAACAATGTTTGTTTCTTGTGGAACAATAAATAAACTTCAAGCAGAAGTTGATTATTATAAACAACTTGCTGATAGTTGTTTTTGGAAAGAATATGCTGAAAAGGCTGATGCATATATTGATGCAATTTATGAATGTGATTGTGATTGTATTTATGATGTTGCTATGGAAGGTGATGCATATTCAGAATATGTAGAATATTATGAAAGAGTACACTCAAAAGAAATTAAATGATATTCTATATAGATATAGTAATGTTGAAGATATTGATGATATTAGTGAATTAATATCTGATATTACTTCAACATTACGTTTTATAAGAGGACATATGGAATATTATGATGATAAAGCAGTTAGACAAATGTTTAATATTAGACAATATTTAAGTTTAAGGCGCAGTAAACTCGCCCGTAAAAGAAGAATAGCATAAGCAAGCAATAATAGTTATTAACAATTTAATATTTATCAAAATGGAAAGAGAACAAGTTATTGAAGAACTTAAGAAAGTTAAGGAAAATAAGGTTTATAAAGACCTTACAGTTAGAAATATCACTATAGGTGAAAAGGTAGATGATTATCAGAGAGTATCAATTACTCTTGATAAAGAAGTTGAGCAGTGCATAAGAAATGCTGAAACAGGTAAAGTTGAAAAGAGAATGTCAAATGTTGTCTTTACATCAACTATATCTATTATAGCAGTTCTTAAGGAATGTGGTGCTGCATTTGCAACAAATCATATTCAGCAACATCTTGCTGCTCTTAATCCTCTGCTTTGTGATGCAAAGATTGATATTATTCAGGAGTTTGTTAAAGACGGAACTGAATATAGTAATCCTTTCAGTTCAAAGGATACTAAGACAACATTTGAAGGTGATAGATATATCACTCATATTGTTCGTCTTAATCTTACTGATGATGCAAAGCAAGATTTGAGAGAACTTAGACGTGCTATGTATGGCATTTAAACAATACATATCATATATTGTGAATAGGTGTTAATTTTAACATTTATTCACATATATGATAGTATTAATATAAATAATAATAGGTATCTTTGAAATCGTCAATGACGTTAAAGATTAAGTGTTATGGATGATATTGCTGATGCTTATGCTATTGATTTAGATCCTGAGATTATTGACCAGGATATTGATAAAATTGATTTATTCGCAGAACGAATTGTTGAAGATGATGATGAATCAGAGGTTGATTTTGACTATTAAATAACTTTTTTAAAGATTAAAATTATGAGTAGAAAAAGTGATTTGACTTTTAAGAAAAAGCAAGAACTTGTGGACATTATCCTTCGCAAAGATAATGTAGAAAAAGAGCTAAAAGAGAAGAATGAAGAACTGACTTCTCAAGTAAACAAACTTACTGATGCTCAGAAAGAGAGTAATAAGAAGAATGGTAATCTTACTTCTGAGGTTGCTAATCTTAAGGAAACAATTAAAGAACTTCGTACTAGAGCTTCTGAGAAAGAAAACGAACTCTTTAATACTAAACATAATAGTTCAATTAAGACTATTGCCGTTATTGTTCTTGCAGTAATTGCAATAATTGGTTGGATTATTTAAATAAATATTAGTTATAGTAATAAAATATGATTATTTTCGGACATATTTCATTATTTTGTTACTATAACTAATGGATGGCGTTATCGTATATCGGCTAGTACATAAGATTTTCATTCTTATAAGATGGGTTCGACTCCCATTAACGCTACTAATAATCATAAGTTTAATAGTATTAATGGTGCACGTGGTAAATACTATCCTTTTTAGATCTTAACGTACAATTGAATATATAGTTTTTGTTGTTATTATTTGTGAAAATGGTAATAATATAATTAATGCTATTAAACTTATTTGCCAGAATGTTGGAATAGGTAGACAAGACAGACTTAAAATCTGTTGTTCATTTTGAACGTGTGGGTTCAAGTCCCACTTCTGGTACAACTCAATCTCTTAATGATGATACTAGTAAAGCTCATTAAGATAAAATACATAAACGCTAGTATGTAGATTGGACTGGGTAGCTTAATGCTAACAGTATAACTGATGAAAGGTATGCGGACTAGCAAGAACCAATCCGAAAACTTGAACATAATAATGGTTATTTAGCTAATAACAATTATAGTTCTTAAGCAACAAGTTGTAAGCCTATAAGTCAAAATAGAGTCTTTAAAGTTGCTTTTATTATTGCCCTTATCTGGGAAATTACTCATACATACATTAATTGGTAATGTATTATTATTGTTCGTGAGAATAGTAATAGTAAGAATTAAAGCCCATGTAATAGTGGGCTTTATTTATCTGAAATTATTAATTAAAAATTATATAATATGGAAGAAAAAGTAGAAATATCAAAAACTTTAGCAGATAATATAATATTAACTCTTGCTAAAACTAGTTTAATAACAGCTTGTGATTGTGCTAGTAAAATTTATAATATTTCTAAACATGATGCTTTAGAATATGTTAAACAATTAGAAAAAGAAAGAAAATAAATTATGATACAAACTATTATTCTTTTTGTAGCAGTATTTCTATTTATATATGGAATTACATCTATAGTTACAAATATAATTAATGTTATATATAATAATGGAACAACTAAAATAGTTCCTAGAATTATAATAGCAACTATTGGTTTAACTTATATATTATGGTATTGTAATTAATATGGATATAATTCATACATCTTGCAATTATTGTAAACGTACAAATTGTTATGAATGTCATTATTTTCTTTTAAATAGAATTAAAAGACAATTTGATATAAAAGGAAATGTAGATATTACAACTACAAATACTACTTATCATTTTACTAAAAAAGATGCTAAAATGAAAGTTAGTGAAAATTTATTAATTGTTGATATAATTGAAAATAATATTGAAACTCCAATATTTTTTCATAAAGATCAAATAATTGAAGTAAATTAAATAGGTATTGTCCTATGGTGTAATGGTAGCACAACAGGTTTTGGTTCTGTTTGACTAGGTTCGAGTCCTAGTAGGACAGCAAATAATAAAATTATGGATACTATAGCTATTAAATGGAAATCTAAAGATTTACAAAATCGTAATACATTACATATTATTATTAGAAGTTTATATAAAGAAACTAATAAATATGTGTATTATCATATACAAAGAAGACTTGTAGATAAAGAAACAGTTAAGAATATTGGTTGTAGTTGTAAAATTCTACGTAAATATAAAGATATATATTATATTCAAGAATTAGAAGGACATCCTGAATCAACTTGGTTTGATATTATTGGTGCTATTGAAAAATTAAAAAGAACACTAAATGAAACCAACTAAAAATGATATCGCTTTAGCAGTTGATTGTGCAACTGCTGTAACATTTCATTATTATGATAGTATTCAAGTAACTATTGTAGATCCTAAAACTATAGAAGATTTAAAACAAATTGCATTAAAACATATAGAAGAAGATTTATGATAAAAACAAATATAATTCTTAAGAAAAAGCATACTCTTCTTCATATAAAAACAAAAGAAGAAAAAGACTATATAATAACTCATTGTAGTATTGAAAGTACATTAAATCAAACTTCAATGAAAAATTCTTTTAAATGCAATAAAGATATAAGTTTATCTAAATATAGAGAAAAATTAAATAGTGAAGTAATTCCTATGTTAAGAGATTTTGAAATTTTAATGCAAGGAGTATGAAAACAGTAATGTTTATAACTTGTATAGTATTAGTATTTATTACTAATGCTATTTGGTTTTATAGAGGAGTAAAAGTTGGAATGAAATATTCTTTTGATAAAACTTATGATGTTTTTATGCAAGCTATGTATATGAAACTGAAAAAAGATAATAAATCAGAAGAAGAAACTAATAATTTCATGCGTGATATTCATAATTTATTACATATTGCATCTGATAAAGTTTTATAATTATGCTAAAGATTAATGGATATATAGCAAGAGATAAAGATAACTATTTATATATCTATACAAAAGCTAAACCTATATTTAATCCAGCTACAGGTTTATGGGCTTCAACAGCAGTAGGAGATTATATGGAAATTGATAAAGAGGAATTTCCTAAACTTAAATATACTGATGAACCTATTGCAGTAACTATAGAAATAAAACTCCCACGTAAGAAGAAAGATACAATTAAATAGCATATTCTTCTTTTACGGGGAAGTTATAGTAAACTTAATATTAATAATTAACAAATCTGTTGTAAAATGGCAAAACATGACGAAAGCAGAGATCTTAGAAGTGTATCTAAGATTGCAAATGTAAGCTATGGTAATCATTCTATAGCTATTTCTCGTAGTAAAAATCCTGGTATTAAAATGTGGGGAAAACTTGATTTTCTTCGCAATCATTGTGGTTGGATGGTTTATTGGGATAATCGTCTTATTATAAATAGTAAGAATTATGTTGATGACGATAAGCCCACAACTACTAAAGAAAGAATTAAGAAACATAATAAAATTAAGTAATTATGGCTATTGGTTTTAATACTGGGTTTCTTAGTTTTAAAATAAAAGCTATAACTAAAACACCCAAAAAAGAAAAGAAACCTAGTAGTGCTTCTTTAATAAGTGCTATTATAGAGAAAAGTAAAGAATATGACTATATTGCTAAAGTTACTGTTACAAAAGATTCTAAAATTGAAGAAACTTGTTATCCATTAACTGATAAATCATATAGTTGTTATGATAAAAATGCTGTATATTCAAGAAAACCTAATAGAAAAGGAATATATACAGTTATTTTAAAAAATAATAATGACTGCAAATTATATTTTGAAGGAAAACATCCAAGATTTGTTCCTTTTAAACCTGGAATTAAAGTGAAAGGTAGATTAGTAACAGAAAATGGAAATAAACTTTTTAATATAATTGAAGTTTGTAATCCTGAATGTTATATAAGTTTTTAAAATATGGATTTATCAATTCCTAATATTAAAAAGGTAGATATTTCTAATTTTACTAAAGATCAAGCTAAAGCTTATGAAGGGCTTTTAGAGTTTATAAATTCACCTTATGATGAACAAAACTTTAAAGTTGCTTTAACAGGAGCTGCTGGTACAGGAAAAACTTATTTAGTTAAAGCTTTATTGCTTAATTCTAAAAAGTCTTTTTCTGTAGTAGGACTAGCAGCTCCTACTCATAAAGCTGTTCGAGTACTTGGTAATAGTATAGGATTAAAAGGAATTAATATTAATACTCTTCAATCCGAT